>Ga0078972_1000243_pt1 | contig 227972 bp, 252 predicted proteins | sample YelNatPaOPGAMG01_FD_67568 | JGI IMG/M metagenome (GOLD analysis project Ga0078972, IMG submission 67568) | Hot spring thermophilic microbial communities from Obsidian Pool, Yellowstone National Park, USA - OP-RAMG-01 (SPADES assembly) (version 2) | ecosystem: Environmental > Aquatic > Thermal...
CTGCAATCGCTAATGCAAGTAAAACTAAAACCTTTCTTATTTTCATTTTTAACACCTCTGAGATTTGTAACCACTGGCAAGTTTATAAAATTTTCTACATTGCAGTAGCCAAATCAAAAAATAAAAATAGTTCTTTTACCTGTTCTTTAGTTGTTTATAGGATATGTCGAGCCTATGTCGAGCCATTCTTTAAATGCCTTACCAATCGGTACCAGTACTCTTAATTTATCTGTATCGAGCCATTCTTTACGCCTGTCGCCTTCTGGTTTCAACATATGTTGAAGTGCAACAATAAATATTCTAGCAATGGTCGGATCTGGTTTTTTCTCTAGCATTTTTTTGAGTTTTTCTTCGAAAATACCTGCCAGTTCGTTTGCTTCTTTTCTAATCTTTTCTTCATCAGACAATTTTAAGTAACTCTCCAGTTCGCTTGGAAACTTATTGAAGATTTCTTGTTGTTTTTTTATCCTATCTTCATCTTCAGGACTAATTCCAAAATTTTGCTCTATTAAGTAATCAAGGTATCTTGCGTGAGTGGTGCGGGCTACTCCCCAGGTCTCATATACATCATACAAAGTTTTGATTATTTTCTTCTTTTCATCCAAACTTACCTGCGGGTGGAAAGCTACTTCCAGTCCGTCAAGCAAGATATTTTTATAAAATGTTGCAAATGCAATATGCTTCACATTTATTTCATGCCACTCCATCGTATACAGTGTTCCTAACATACCTCTAAACATATCCCTAAACTCCGTATTTGAGTCTCCACTATACAATGCATCTAACAATGCATCTGGGAAAGTTTTATACTCTTTAATAATCGCCTTAAATATCCCCTCTTCTTCCTTTAATTTCTTCTCTACCCCTTCCAATTCTTTTTCCTTTTCTTTCACTTTGGAATCGAGCGCTTTCTTTAGCTTTTCAGATTGCGCGATTATGTTTTCTAGATTTGTTTTCTCTTTTTCATATTGTTTTCTTAGGTTGTTAATGCCTTCTTCAAGTTCGGTACGTTTTTCGATATAAGGCTCGATGTTTAGGTTTTTAACTACGCCTTCCAAGGCATTCAATCTATTATTGATGCCTTGATTGTAAGCATTCAATTCATTCAATTTATTGTTGATCTCATCGATCTTTTTAATGACCTGATTGTAAGCATTCATGCTTTCTTCGTTTTTTTTGGAGTAGTCACCAATTACTTGCGTAAGATATTGTGTAAGATAAGTTTTCAATTCATTAAGTTCGGCATAAATATCGCTATTGCTGGGGCCTCTGCTAAATAAACCCTTTTTCTCTTGTTTTTCATCGACCATATTGATTATAATATTGAAATTTGAGTATTTAAAGCTTTCGCTCCTTTTAAAACAAAAGTTTTAAATTCTGTAAGATATTATGATTTTTATGGCTGGAGGCAAAAAGTTTTGGCTTTCTATGCCATTGGCGTTTCTGTTGCTGGCAGTCATAACTGTAATAGCAATTTCCGGTTGCGTCAGCGGTGGGGAAAAAGAAAGTGCTAGCTCAGGAGCAGGTAAAGTTGTGGGGCATTGTGAAACCAACCGCGAAGATTTCAAATGTAGCGGAAGTTATTCAAATGGCGAAATTACACTCTCTCTATCACCCACAATTACGGGAGCATATCTAGGTGGCGCATACCTCTCAACGTGTGAAATAACAGGTTCGTTATGGTCTTGCAGCGGTAGAGCTGAATGCGAAGTTATAAGTTCACAAAATCCTTTCAAAGTTAAATGTCCTGTCTCAAGTGGCGCTTACGCAGCAGTATTCAAATTAAAGAGAATTATTGAACAAGGACAAGAACTTACAGAGCCATATATAGCGAATTGTGCTTCGACTCCGGATGGAAAATTTGATTGCGAACTTATTGTAGAGCCAAAATATTATTTCAAAGTTTAACAACTAAAGAACTAAATTAGATTGAATTAGTTTAATTAAACTGAATTTTCAATTTTTCAAAAAATTTTTAAAACTTATTTAAAAAGTGAGAGAACCATGGAAATTGAAATTAATAGTAAAATTCGTACCAGAGTAAAAGAAGTTGGGTTGGAAAAGCTTTTAGGAAAAGAATTAGAAAATTTACTTAACAACTCTAATTTGCTAAAGGGAAAACCGCTAGAGTGCCAAATAAATGCAGACTTCTCTATCAATAAAAACACAATTTACATAAAAGAAAAGCCGTATCAAATAATAGAAGGTTTGCTTGTAAGAAACCTTTCTCCTATCCCAGGATTTATGCCAGCGAATGTCCAAATAGTAGAATTTGATAAGAATAAATATTCGCAAATTAACACAAATTGGATCGTTTATAACGTGCCACGAATATTCGCATACATAAATACTAAAGAAGGCCAAGCACTAATTCACAAATATCTTTTTACAAACAAATGTTAAAAAATTTTACATGTATTTTTTAGTATGTCTTTAGAAGACAGAGTCCCTCACCCCATAACACCTCCCAAAACAGAATATTTTTTTAGAAAAATTTCACCAGATTATTGGCCTTGCAATAAATGCTTAATTAAAAGCGACGAGGATTTAGAAAAAAAACTACTTTTTTATTCGACTGCAAAAGACAAGGCTAGTAAAGATATTCTCAAATCGCTGCTTGCGGCTTATGCCGCGGGAGTTCTTCAATTTTGGAGCTATTGGTCAACAGATTTTGCATTCATAGGTGTGAAAAGTGGTGGTGTTGATGTGCCTTGGATTATGTTTCACATGTATTTTAGTCCTGAGATGTGGATGGGACTGGCAGTACTATCTTCGGGGCTTGCTGCAGGTTCAACAATTTATGCATCTTACAAAGCTGGCAAAGCAATTAAACAGCATAGACTGCTTAAAGATGCTTATGACGAACTTTTAGAAAAAATGGGTTTGAGGGTAGAGTATGTAAAAAAACAATCGAAAAGTAAAATTCGAAATTATTTCCAAAAGCTAAATGAGAAATTAGAAAAGTATGAAGAGCAATTCGCTAAGTGGTTTGAGAGAAATAGCCAAGTTATTGCGAGGTATGCCATACCAACTGGTCTAATATCTTATACTCTTTTGGAAGGAATAATTGTTACTGCATGGTATAGCACAGAAGTTGGCACAAGTACATTCGACCCTGGCATTTGGTGGAATAATGCTGCAACTTTGGCAATAGGCTCATTAGTTCTTACTGCTTTTGGTTATGTTGCAAAAGGAATATACAATTACAGACAAAGCTCAGATAATGTCAAAATAAAAGTAAAGCGATACCGCCCCGGGGAGGATTTGAACCCCCGACCCCCTGCTTAGAAGGCAGGTGCTCTGTCCAAGCTGAGCTACCGGGGCAGTAAAAAAATTTCACAAAATGGTTTTAAAAAGATATTGAGCTTTTAGGCAATGGATGTTTACGAGCCTGCTGAAGACTCTTACTTAATTCAAAAACAAATTCCAAAAGACTTAGCTGGAAAAAAAGTTCTCGACATGGGAACTGGAACTGGCATTTTGGCAATAACTGCTGCAAAAGCTGGCGCGATGGTAACCGCAGTAGATTGTAACAAAGATGCGATAAAAGTTGCTAAAGAAAATGCAAAAAAAGAAAAAGTAAAAATAAAATTCATTCACTCAGATCTTTTTTCAAAAGTTAGAGGCAAGTTTGATTTGATTTTATGTAATCCACCATACTTACCAGAAGACGAAATTGATAAGCTAATCGGTCCATCAGAAATGTACTCCGGAGGTAAAACTGGCAGGCAATTTATAGAGCGATTTGTTAAAAGCGCTCCAAAGTATTTGAAAAAGAGTGGCAAGCTAGTAATGGTATTTTCCACGCTAACAGGGGAAAAAGAAGTTTTAGATCTACTAAAACAAAATGGTTTCGAAACAAAAATTTTGGCAAGACAAAAAATACCTTGGGAAGAGCTAATCGTTATTGAGGCAAGGCTCGTAACTTAGCCACAATTTGCTCGAAACTTAAAAGTTCTTCTTTGCCGGTTGACATTTCTTTCAACTTGATTTTTCCCTTTGAGAGCTCCTCTTGCCCAACGATTGCTACATAAGGGATTCCTCTCTTGTTTGCAAAATCCAAATTTTTCTTAAGCCCGCGAGACATTAAATCAAGATCTGTTGGTATTCCTTCTGCTCTAAATTTCTGCACTAGCGGAATAACATCTTTGCCAATTCCAACAACATAAAGGGCTGTTTTTGTTTTTTTGCTTTCGAATTTTAAGAATTCTAAAATTCTATCTAGACCTATCGTTAAGCCTGTTGCAGGTATTTCTACGCCACTAAACAGCTCTATCAAATGATTATAGCGGCCGCCTGCAGCAATTGTCCCTTTAAAGCCGGGCGCTTTAGCCTCAAAAATTGGGCCTGTATAATAATCAAGCCCTCTTATTATAGAGAGGTCAAGAGTGTAGTTTTTAACACCAAATTCATCCAAGTATGAAATAAATTTCAAAAGCTCGTCTTCTACAGATGGGTCTATTTTAATAGTACTTCTTATTTTGTCAAAATCGCCTTTGAATTTTAGTAAAGAGAAAATTGTATCAACTGCTGCTTGGCCAATTCCTTTTTCTAATAGTTCTTTTGCTACACCTTCCTCACCAATTTTATCTAGCTTGTCTATTGCGCGCATTGCGGCTTGAAGTTTTACATCTGCGACGCCACATGACTTAAGGAAATTTTCAGCCAGTGCTCTAGTACTAATTCTCCAAGTAAAATTTGTTAGCCCAATTGCAGCGAGAGCTTCATTTGCGCAAGCTAGAAGCTCTGCGTCTGCTGCCAAGCTGTAAGTTCCTAATGTATCAATGTCACATTGCAAAAATTCTCGCAATCTTCCTGCTTGTGGCCTCTCCCCTCGCCACGCGCGATCTAGAACATAGCGCTTAAATGGCGCGCCAAGGGTTTGGCGATTCGCGGCATAAACGCGCGCTGTTGGAACTGTTTGATCATACTTTAAGCCAAGCTCTTCGTCTCCAAATTTAAATTTGAAAATTAATTTTTCTTCTTCGCCATATTTTTTACCTAAAACACTTGCATACTCAAGAGCAGGAGTTTGCATAGGAACAAAGCCATATTTTTCAAAAATCCTTTTGATTTTCTCCATGGCTTGTTCTCGAAAGATTTGCTTTTCTGGAAGGTAGTCTCGCGTTCCACGAACTGGCTGCAAATTTACTTTACTTTTGCTAGTTTTTGTTTTTTTTACTTCAGTTTTATTGCTATTTTGCATAAAGCCTCCAAAGGGCGAGGGCTGGGATTTGAACCCAGGTCCTCCGGGCCACAGCCAGAGATTCTAACCAGGCTAAACTACCCTCGCCATATAATACAAATTCGATAGGTTCTTTAAAAACCTTATACTGAAAAGAGCACGAGCTAGAAATAAAAGTTCTAACAATGAAGGCAATCACGCCTGCTCGCCATAATATTTTATTTATTTTTTATTTTATAAATTTTCCGGCTGTTTTTTTCCAAGCGCGAAAAACTCATATATAAAATATAATACTTTGCTTACAACTATTTAAATTTTACTTCAGTTATTTTTGAGTTGCCTGTTAACTCGGACTTGCACCTTCGGGCGACGAAAAATCTTTGCACCTATTTGTTACATTTAAGTTTTTAAACTGTAATTTGATTTATTTTTGATGGCTGCTGTGCAAATTCCAGGAGAAGGGCCAAGAAATGCTAAAGTTGTGCTAATTGGCGAAGCTGGCGGGGCTGAGGAAGAAAAGGCTAAAAGGCCTTTTGTCGGCAGAGCAGGCAAGTTTCTGAATAGTGAGCTTGCTAAATTCGGGCTTAGGCGCGAGCAATTCTACATAACTAATGTTGTTAAAGAACGTTGTGTAGGAAAGCCAAAGGCAGATTTAATTAAGAAATATTTGCCAATTTTGATAATGGAACTCAAAAACATAAAGCCAAAAATTATTGTGCTGTTGGGAAAAACAGCTTCGGAGAGCGTGCCTCGTAATTTGGCTAAAATTTATTTAGAAATTCCACACCCTTCTGCTGCAATGCGCTTTCCAAAACAAAAAGCGAAGTTTGAAAAAGGAATTGCGCTTCTAAAGGATTTAATTAAAGACTTAGATCGAATATAAAATGGCTTATGAGCGGTCTGCAGGTTTCATAGTTTTCAGGGAAGAAAATGGCAAAAGGCTTTATTTACTTTTATATAAATCTGCTTCTGGAATTTACAGTGAAAGTTGGTCTTTTCCAAAAGGGCTCATTGAGTCTGGAGAAGATGAGCTAACAACTGCGAGGCGAGAGTGCGAAGAAGAGACTGGGCTCAAAAATTTGGAACAAATACCAAATTTTAAGCACAAAATTCACTATGTATACAAAAAAGGCAAAGAGTTTGTAAGCAAAGATGTAATTTACTTTTTAGCAAAAACAAATGAAAAAGACGTAAAAGTATCCTTTGAGCACGCTGGCTATACCTGGTTACCTTTTGAAGATGCGCTAAAAAAGTTAACTTTCAAAACAGATAAAGAAGTTCTAACTACTGCAGAACAATTTTTAAAAAACTTTGCATCAAAAAAGTAAAAATGGAAAATGAAAATCAAGCTAAAATATGTCATGGAGCAATTGTGCCTTATCTTCAAATCGGTGAGTTGGCCATTACTGCTTTCCCAAGCCCTGTGGAAGTTGCTGAAAGTGAATTCAATTTAACATACATAGACGTAGATATTTCAAAGGAAATCGATGGCAGAATAAAAAATATGTATGCTCTTGAATGCATTGAAAGAAAGACGTTGGTTAAAAGATTAGAAAGAAATTCTGTAGCTGACGCCTTTCCAGGTCTCGAAAAAGTTCTAGAGAAAAAAGACCTGGATTTATTAGAAAGCGTCAAGCGAGATATCTTTAACTACTTTAGAGATTTAGTAAGAATTTATAATTGCGAAGACATCAAAGCATAGGTATGCTTAACTTAGAAATTGCCAGAATTTTCTATGAAATGGCGGATATTCTAGAGCTGCTAAATACGCCTTGGAAGCCAAGAGCCTATCGAAAAGCTGCTAAGGCCTTAGAGACTTTGGAAATAAGTGTTGAAGAAATTTATGAAAAGAGAGGGCTTAGGGGTTTAGAAGAAATTCCTGGGATTGGAGAACGCTTGGCTAAAAAAATAGAGCAATACATTAAAACAAGAAGAATAACGGAGTATGAAAGCTTAAAGAAAAAGATTCCTGCTGGCCTTGCAGAGTTAATGGAAATTGAATCTATTGGGCCTAAAAAAGCTGTTGTGTTGTGGAAAAAGCTAGGAATTACCAATCTCGAGCAGCTTAAAAGCGCACTTGATAGGCATGAAATTTCAAAGCTAAGAGGCTTTGGGCCAAAATCAGAAGAAAATATATTAAAAGGTCTTGAGCTTTACAGACAAAGACATGCGAGATTTTTGCTAAGCGAAGTTTTGCCAATTTCTAAAACAATAATTGCGTATCTTAAAACAAAAGTTCCTGAAATTGAGCAAATTTCAGAAGCTGGCTCTGTCCGAAGGCGAAAGGAAACTGTTGGAGACTTAGATATTTTAGTAACTGTAAAAAGCCCAGATGCAGCTGAAAAAGTTATGTTTGTTTTCACCACAATGCCTTATGTCCAAAGAGTTCTGGCTAAAGGCCCAACAAAAAGTATTGTTGTTCTAAAAAATGATCTTCAAGCAGATGTTAGAGTTGTAGAGCAGAACTGCTTTGGCGCAGCGCTTCAGTATTTTACGGGCAGTAAAGAGCATAATATCGAGCTTAGAAAAATTGCTGTTGAGAAAGGATATAAGCTATCCGAATATGGCTTATTCGAAAGAAAAACAGAAAAATTTGTAGCTGGCAAAACAGAAAAAGAAATTTACAAAAAGCTAGGTTTTGATTATATTCCGCCTGAGCTAAGAGAAAATTCTGGAGAACTTGAAGCTGCTAAAGCACACACTTTGCCAAATTTGGTACAAATTACTGATATTAATGGCGATCTTCACGTACACACAAATTGGTCAGATGGCTCTAATACTATTGAAGAAATGGTTGCTGCTGCTCAAAGCATGGGCTACCAATATGTCTGCATTTCAGACCATAGCAGAACGAGAGCAATAGCACATGGCTTAAGTATCGATAGGCTCTTGGAACAAATAAAAGAAATTAAAAAAGTACAAAAGAAATTCAAAAACATCAAAATTTTTGCTGGCTCTGAAGTAGATATTTTAGCTGACGGAAGCTTAGATTTCCCAGACGAGATTTTGAAAAAATTAGACATAGTGATTGCTTCGGTGCACACTGGTTGGAAAATGCCGAAGCAAAAAATGACTGCGCGAATAATAAGAGCTCTTGAAAATCCGTATGTAGATATTTTAGGTCATCCAACAGGAAGAGTTCTGCAGCGAAGAGAACCTTATGAAGTAGACCTCGAACAAATTTTTAAAGTGGCTGCAGAGAAAGGCAAAATTCTGGAAATAGACGCATTTCCAGACAGACTGGATCTTAAAGATACAGATGTTAGGCGAGCTATCGAAAGCGGCGTCATGATATCGATAGACTCCGATGCACACGCAACAAACCAGCTAAGCGTAATGGATTATGGTGTGGCAACCGCCCGAAGAGGCTGGGCAGAGCCAAAGAACATTGTCAATTGCTATTCACTAAAAGATTTGCCGAAATTTTTTAAGAAAATTAAACTTGATTAGCCAAGAAAACAAAAGTTTTAATTATTCAAAAAAAGTTTCTAATTATGCGACTTTCAGAGATAATAAAATATTATTCTCAACCAGAAATAGTCGAGGAATTAATTAGATATGCTACTAATAGAGAAGTCGTAGCTAAATTTGGAGAAATTTTTGGAAAAAGGCCAGATATTTTACAATTCCCAAAAGATGTTATTAGGCAAGTTAGAATGGGTGCGACATCTTGGCATGCCTCAGAAGAACTTTGGTCTGATCCCTTGCAACTTCGCCCAGAACTCGAGAAAAAAGACTTAGACAAACTGCGAATTGGTTTTGATTTGGTCTTAGATATAGATTGTAAAATTCTAGAGTGGTCTAAAATTTGCGCGAAGTTACTTTGTGAAGCTTTAGATCTTCACAATGTGCAATACGATATTAAATTCAGTGGCGGAAGTGGTTTTCACATAGGCATCCCTTGGGAAGCACTTTACTCTGGTGAGCAACTTCCATTCCCAGATACCGCCCAAATAGTTGCTCGATATCTAAAAGAATATATTAGAAATAAACTCGCGCAGAAATTAATTGAGTTAGAAGGCGATATTAAAAAACTAGTAGAAAAAAGCGGTAAGAAAGCAGAAGATATTAAAAAAGAGAACTCAATAGATCCGTACAAATTATTAGAAATAGATACTGTTGCAATTTCTTCAAGACACCTGTTGAGAATGCCTTATAGCTTAAATGAGAAAAAATGGCTTGTATCACTTCCAATAAGCCCAAAGGAAATAGAGAGTTTTGAACCAGAACAAGCAAGACCTGAAAATGTTCGCAGTGTTAAATTAAGATTTTTAGACAGAACAAAAATCAAAGAAAGTTCTGCAAGTGATTTGTTAAATGGCGCATACGATTGGCTAAATAAAAATTTGGCTGAAAATGTTGCGAGTAGCGTTAGTTCTACAAAGCCAAGCGAGTTATACACTTCGAAAATAACTGAAAAAGAATTTCCGCCGTGCATACGCGCAATTTTAGAAGGTCTAGAGGATGGCAGAAAGAGAAGTCTTTTTGTTTTACTAAATTTTCTAAAAGTTGGTAAGTGGTCACAGCCTGAAATAGAAAAATTTGTATACGAATGGAATGCTAAAAATAAGCCGCCATTAAAAACTGGCTATATAAGAACGCAACTAGCATGGCACTCTAGGCAAACGAAAGTGATTCCTCCTCCAAATTGCAGATCTTTTTACCAAGATTTCGGTGTTTGCAAGCCAAATCAAATATGTGAAAAAATTAAAAATCCAATAAGCTACAAAAAATTATTAAATCTTAGCTCCAAGAAATAAATATGGTTGAATTTTCATACGAGGATCTGTACGAAATTCTTCGTGCAGAGAAATACTCAACAGATTTACAACCTTTAGAACCTGCACAGATTAGAAAAATTGCTAATTACTTAAAATTAAAAGAGGAATTTTTGGTTAGGCAAAAAGATTCTAGTTTCGACGAAAATGTTGAGAGAGTTAAAATTGAACTTGAAAATGCAAAACGGGCGCTAAGAGACATTTATGATAGGCGAGAGAGAAAAATAATTAACCGCGCGCTATTTACGGCAAAAGGTGGTTTCAAATTAAAAGACACAACAAATATGTTAGTTTCTGAAGAAAAGCTATATACCGCTCTTTTAGAACTTCTAAAGAGGAGTGGTGAAGAATTTTTTAGTCTTTTTGACCATGATTTTGTTGAGGACAACCCTCCGAAGAATTTAAAAACCGAGCTTAAACGAGTAAGAATATTGGAAGCTCTTCCAGAGCTTCTAGATACCTCGCTTAAGAGGTATGGACCATTCGAACCAAATACGATCACAGACTTACCAGAAGAGCTTGCCGATCTCCTGCTTAAGCAGGGCAAAGCTGTCGAGGTGAAAGTAGAAAATGAAAATCCCAAAACAAGTTAAAAGATATTGCCCAAGTTGTAAGAAGCACACCGTACATAAAGTAATACTTGAAAAAACAAAACCGAAGCCGACAACAAGAAAAGGTGCGCTAAAGTGGGGAGTTAGGCACTATGCAGAAATCTCCTCTGGCTATGGTGGCTCTCCTCGTCCGATAATTCACGAAAAAGCAAAAGTAACTAAAAAAGCAAATCTTAAATACGAATGTACTGTTTGTAAAAAAGCACACTTTAAACAGAGGCCAAAAAGAGTTAAAAAGGTGGAGATAAAATGAGCGCGCCTAAATCAAGATTTGTCAAAGTTCGATGCACCAAATGCAAAAATGAACAAATTATTTTTAACAAAGCAAGTACAATCGTCAAGTGTTTGGTTTGTGGTGAAGTACTTGCCGAACCTAGTGGTGGCGTGGCTAAAATAAAGGGGCAATTGCTGGAGTTTTTAAGCTAAGATGTATAAAAAAGAGGGCCTTCCAGAGAAAGATGATTTAGTAATTTGTACAATTAAAGAAGCCACACCAAGTTCTGTTTTTGTCATTCTAGATGAATATGAAAACGTTGAAGGAATGATACATGTTTCTGAAATTGCTAGAAAACAAGTTAGGGCGATGAAAGTTTATTTGAAACCAGGCACTAAGTTGGTTTGTAAAGTAATGGAAGTTGATCCAACAAAAAGATTCCTTACGCTTTCTCTTAGAAGAGTCGGAGAAGGGCAAAGAAGAAGTAAACTTCAAGAATGGGAACGTGAAAAAGCCGCAAATGAACTTTTAGAAGTCTTTGGCAAACAAACAAAAAAGTCTGCTTCTGATTTAAAAGACATTAGAAATTCTATTTTACAAAAATTCAAAACTCTTCACGAAGCTTGGCTTCAAACAGCACAAAATGGTAAAGGCGTTTTAATCGAGGCTGGGCTTAAGCCAGAAATCGCCGAACAATTAGCTTCACTCGTACAAAAAAGAATTACTTTGCCAAAAATATCGGTTAGAGGCATTTTCATAATACAATCTATTTTACCAAACGGCTTAACAAAAATCAAAGAAAGCTTTTCAGAGTTAATAAAAACTGCCGAAAAACAAAAATTAGATCTAAAAATAACTTATATTTCTGCCCCGAAATATCAATTCGTTGTAAGTAGTCCGAACAAAAAAGCCATTGATGATTTCTTAAAGCGAGCTATTACGATTTTTCAAAGTAATTTAGGAAAAGATTCGAAAATCGAAGTCCAAACTCAATAATCTAACAAAGATTTTTGATCAACTTTAGACTCTTGGCTCTCTTCTAAGATTAACTGGCCATAAACACCATCGTAACCAGGTCTAACTTCCAAATTTCCAGACCTATTTAAAATTATTAAATTTGCTAACTTTGGCTCTACTATTTTTTCTAGTTCATCTTTAGGTGTATTTAATAAAATCTCGAATTCCGAAGCAAAGCTTTTAATTAAATCGTCGTATACTTTTTGCACAATTTTTGTGCTTAGTGTTGTACGATAGCTCGCTGCTATGAGTTCTGAAAGAGGTAAGAGCGTCCAGAAAGGAGGTCTGTTTTTTGGTGTAAAGTCTGCAGGCCTATCTGCTAGTTGCTCAACTCTGTGCAGCACGCCGATTGTTAGAGGTTTATGGCACTTTGGGCACCTATTTCCATACTTTAGCGCTTGTGAAGGCTCTAACCAAATCCCGCATTTTCGATGGCCGTCTGCATGATATTTGCCGTAAGAAGGTGAAGTTTCGATTGTGCCTGCTAGGCCTTCTCCAGTTCTAATTGCTGCTAAAATATTTTTGTATGTTAGCTCTCTTAAATCAAAAATTGTTGCTTCTCTGCCCAATCGCCATGGCCAAAAGCTATGGCTATCTGAAAAAGATAAAATTTGAACTTTATCTAACTGTGAAAGTCTCCAATTCATTTTTGGATCTGAGCTCATTCCAGTTTCTATTGCATGTATTTTATCTAATTTATCTCGATAGCAATCCTCAATGTTATCAAATCCCGAATTTGAGCCAAATAAGCTGAAATGAGGCGTCCAAATATGCGCCGGGATAACTTCAATTTGATCTGAAATTTCACTAAAGTGCTCTAGCATTTCTGGCGGGCTTAGACTTAAAGTTGGCCTGCCATCTTCTTTTAAGTTACCAAATTTACTTAAATAATCATTAAGCTGTTCTACAGTCTCAAAATCAGGTGCTAAAATTACATGATGGACTTTTTTTATTTTGTCTTGAAAAGTAAATATGTTTGAGACTTCTGTAGTTAGTAAGAAATAAGTTTCATTGTAGCGAAAAAGGCCGCTATCTTCTTTTGTTAAGTTTTGTTTTAGCTCGGCAAGCCAATCTGGATGGCTAAAATCTCCAGTACCAAGTATGCGCAGACCTTTAATTTTGGCCCATTTAGACAAAGTGCCTAGGCTTAATGCTGATGAGCACGCCCTAGAGAATCTTGAATGTATGTGAAGGTCTGCAAATAATTGCATGAAATAAAAGAAAAATCAAAGAATTAAAACTTTTTTATTCTTCGTAAGAAAGTACTGTAAACTTTGTCTGTATGCTGTTTACATAGCCGTATGTAAGCTCAATGGTTAGTTGCTTTACGACTTCTGCAGCAGCCCCTGTTGTTTTATAGCTGCAAAAGAATGTTGTTTCACCAGCACTTGGCGGTATGTAAATTTTTCGTGAAGTACAATTATTAGTAATATCTTCATCGCCTAATTTCACTGAAGATAGGTATACATAATTTTTAGTGGTAGTGTTAATTTCACTTTCTTTATAATCTTTGAATTCAACAGAATTGTAAAAAGGATAGCCAGTACCAGAATTTTTGATTTTTATTTGGAAACCGCTTGGGCTTTCTTCAATAGATGTTACTTGTATAGGGCCACTTGAACTGGCCACCTGGATCGTACCTGAAATTTTGCAAAGCTCTTTTCCACCAGTTGCTTGGGCTATAAGGTTTTGCTTTAGACAGGCAACCCCAACAGCGGTTGTTTTATAGCCATAGATCAGCTTGGCCAATAAAGGATAGTCTTGCGATGCGCCCGTTATCTTCGGCGCTGTTGGTGTCCAAGTTAATTCAGCCATTCCGCCAGGTACTGTGCTATTGCCAACTTTTTTCTTTGGGGTTATATCTTCGGTAATAGTTTTGTACCTATCAGTTTGAAATGATTGTGTGTCAATACCTTGAATTTCTACAAAGCCATAAACATCTCCTGTTATTTTTTGTAGCGCTCCTTCGCCATCGTTTACAAGTCTAATCGTTATTGGGAATTCTGTACCTGCAATTACTTGTGCGGGTGGCTGACCCTCTAAAAATGAAAGCTCGAGACCTTTTGTTCCGCCAACAAATGTCTTTGATAATTGCTGTTGTTGTTGCTGTTGTTTAGGCTGGCTTACGCAACCACTCATTGCAACCACTAGTCCAAAAAAAAGGACTATACTTAATTTCAAAATAGTTTCCTTTGTGGCCATTTAAATAAAACTATTTTCGTATTTTTAAACTTTTACTTCTCAGCCTTTAGCGTAATTAAGTTACTAATGAAATTGTTTTGCTAACACTCTGCTGATAATAATAACTTATATTAAACACTAACTGATCTTCTATTTCCTCTGGCACATCTTGTAGAGTACACCAATACTCGGTATCCATTGCAAATGTAGAAGTGCCACAAATGCTTGTGATATTTGAAGAATTGTAAATTTTATTTCCGAATTTTATACTTGTAATATTTACTTGATTAATAGAGCTTTCGCTAAAGCTTTGATCTAATGAAGCAGTTCCGCCTCCAACATTTTCAAAGATAAATCCAAATCTCAATCTAATACCCTCAGCAGTTTTAATTGCGGTTTGCTTAAAAGATTTTATGTGAATCGGCGCCCCAGAGTTTTGTACCTGTTTTTCTTCAGTTGGTTGGCAAACTTTTCCTGAAGTAGAAGTGCAAGCATAAACAATAGATGTTGTGTTATAAGGATAGCTCATAACAACATTTATTGGAATTTGTTGTTGTTCTGTCACAATTAAAGTAGATATTTTGGCGTTCTCCCAGGTGATCAGCTCTACTCCGCCCTCACTAACAACATTTTCGCCTCTTAGTTTTGTCTCAGATAAATCTTCGCTATTTTGCTTAGTGGCATTAGATTCATCAATTCCGAAAAGGCGTGGATTATTTAATGTAAAATTTGCGCTACCTGTGGGAATAGGGCACTCTCCTTTATTTTGAACTCTTAAAATAATTTCAAATGGCACACCCATAATTACTTGATCTTGCGGGGATTCGAAACTTGCTACTAAGCCATCTTTTCCGCCAACAAAAGCTGAGGAAGGCGGTTTTTCGCCCCCAATACACCCACTAAATAAAAGCAGCCCTAGCAAAAAAAGCACTAACAAAGAAAACTTTAGCAACTTTTTTTCTTTTGTCTTTTTGTATTTAGCTGCCACCTTTCACCTCCACTGGAATAGTTTGCGATGCAACATAATTATACTGCGCAATTGCCAATACAAAAAACGAATTGTATTCTACATTGCCTGAAAGCTCTGGTTTTATTTCGATCAACTTATTTTCAGACTCGGCCGGCTCCAGTTTTTCGAAGCTTGTGCTGTAACAATCTAAATCGCTTAGAGAAACATGCATTTTATCGGTAATATTTTTTATAACATCTTTAGAACAATCTTCTTTGCTGAAATCTGGCTTTCCAGAATTGCTAACGAGATTTTTGGGCAAAATCAAATAAACTGTGCCGCTCTCGATGTTATTTTTAGAAAATGTTGGATTTTGAATTGTTACGCCCAAATAATACGGCGAATTGTTTAATAAAATTTCTGGATTTCCTGAAATACCTATTCCCAAATTCATATTTTCATCACCTTTTTGCCAACTTTTTAGAGAATCTTTTGTAAAACCCCATGCTTTCAAAGGATCTTCGTATTTTGATATTGCATCATCGGTTGAATAAACAAATTGTCTTCCTGCAATCGTCGTAGTATTTTGCGCTTTTGCATCTACAGTCACTTCCATAACCGCTTCTTTACCCAAGTTGGAAAGGTTGCAAGAGAAATACCTATTTTTAAGTCTTTGAATGCTAATTGACGAAGGATTACATGTGAAACTTGTTAGCGTATTATCGTACTTGCCACTAGCCGAAATTGCTACGGTTACATTTGTATCTGGAAAACTAACCGCATCTAGCCGCCCAGTTATAACTATTGGCTCGTTTGGAGTGAAAGAAGATTTAATTGGTGCAACATCATACATTTTAATCCCAACATCTTTAACATCAGAATACTCTTCTTGTGCGACGTCCGAACTCCAAAGTTGCTCCGGATTATATGTTCCTAAAAATATTTGTTTCATAACATTGAGTGGTCCTGTAAAAGATTTTGCGGCTTGTCCTACTTGTATTCCGCCGATTTTTGCTTTTCCAGCTATGTAAGAACCAGTTTCTGTGCCAAAGAAATACCATACTCCCGCACTGAGCACTAAGAACAAAAGTAGTATTGCTGCTGCAGCTCTTCTGCTTTTTATTCCAACTATAATAGCTAAAATTATACCAATTGCAAGTAACATGAAATGTAAAGGTAGTCCCGCAATAAAGCCGACTGCCCCTGCTACAAAATAAAATATTAAAAACACAATCAAAAAAATGAAAATTAAAATTAAATACCACTTACCAAAAAATTTGGCTTTGGAGGTTACTTCCTCGCCAGCAGCCTCTGCGGCGGCTGCTTCTGGTGCGGCCAATGCTTTCAAACCTTTTAATTTTCCTTTAAATCTTCCAAAGAGGCCAGGCTTTTCTTCGGCAGCTTTTTTTTCTTCTGCACGTTTCGTCATTCCTCCAACCCACCACTCAAGAGCTTCTTTTTGTGCCGCTTCCTCTTGTGCTTTTTCTACACCTCCAAAAAGTTGCTCCCAACCAGCAGCTTCTTCCTCTGGTTTCTTTTCACCTTCTACTCCTCCGAAAAGCTGTTCCCATTTTTTGGCTTCTTTCATCTGTTTAATTATCTCTTTGCGTTTTTTCTTATCCTCTCCGTTCATATTTTCCCCTTATACTTTCCTCTTATATACAACCTTTAGGCTCGTCAAGTAAAGATCTGTTGGTGGGTAAATAGAAAGTTGATTTTCTTTTTGCAAATATGTGCAAATATTAGCTTCAATTGCACCATCTTTAGGAGTAAAGCTAACTTTTTGGTAGTTGATTAAAAATGTAATTGGCTGTGTTAGCGGTTCGCTTGCACGCACAATCAGCCAACAATTTGCTTTCCCGCTTTTTGCATAAGCCAGCTCTTCATTCGTCAAATTAAATTTCCAAGTAGGTATTTTGTATGCTGCTTTTACATAGCTTGTTGTAACTTTGCCAAAAAGAATTTGGTAGTGAGAATCGCGCTCAGTGCTAAATTCTAAAGTGTTTGTTTGGTTTAGCATTGTAGGTGGAATTTCAAAAGAAATGCTTCCCGATGCTGGCGGATTTGCAAACCAAAGCGTTTTTCCATTTAAATCTATTTTTATTTTCCCAGGATTCGGACTTAGCTGCTTTGCATAGCAATCAAAATGTGCACCTAAAAGACCATTTAGCTCGGTTGTTGAAAGATCAAAAGTTGCTGATTGGCTGGCGCGCTCTTCGAAATAGTTTTTAGTCAAAAGTTTAATGTCTGATAAAATGTAAGTTGTCTTTTGCCAAAAAGCAGGTCCTGGAGGTGCAACAGAAATTTTAATTGTGTTGTGCTCCTTTAGCGAATCAATTGGCAAAGGAACTTCTTGTGGTCCTGTACCTAAAACACCACTAAAAATCAAAACATCATCTAAATAAACTAAGAGCTCTTTGTTTCCAGTTCTACTAACTACGTTAAAACTAAGAGAAGCTCCTGCGAAATCGCTTTTATTTACAGAAATAACATATTGTGCTTGCTTGCTTGAAAATCCCGAGCGCTCTACTAAAACACGAGAAGAAAGCAAATGCTCTTTCGAAATAGGCGTATAATCTAATTCTATGCTGGGTAGCTCATGTTCTAAGCCATAACTTTTAGCTGGCATACCCTTAACCAATCCTGGGGAAATATCTAGTGCTGCTCGCTCTGAATATATTGGACCTATAAGTGCTTCACGTTCTGCAGGTGTTGTAACGATAACATAAGCTACAATGCCAACTAATAGCGCTATTAAAATGATAAAAGGTGCATAAACACCTTCCTGTGCTCTGGAAGTGGCCATTTTAGAAAAGTATATTAATAAATATAAAAGGTTTTTGAAAGAATGAAAATACTATCTTTTACAAAAGATACTGCTAAAATAAAAATAGATAGTAAAGATGATCTTTGGCACATTGCAAGAATTTTAGAGCCAGAGGATATTGTAGCTGGACAAATTGTAAGGAAAGTTAGAATTGGCTCTGAAGAAGAGCGGACCAGACTCAAAAGAGAACAATACTTTGTCAAAATTAAAGCTGAAAAAGTTTTGTTTGAGCCGAGTTCGGTTAAAGTTTTAGGCACTATTGTAGAGGGACCTGAAGAGCTACCAATAGGAACTCACCATACTTTAGATATCGGATGCGGGGACGTAATTTCAATTATAAAACCGTGGAAAGAGTACCAAGTAAAAAGGCTAAAAGAAGCAGAACGGCAAACCCAACTATTTAACATTGGTGTTTGCGTCCTAGACGATGAAGCTGCTGTTTTAGCAGAGTTTAGTTCTACTGGAATTAAATATTTGGGTTATGTGCAGCTTGGTTTGGCAAAAAAGAGATTTGAAGAAAAAGCAGAAGAAAGGTTTGGCAAACTTGTTGCACAAGTGCTACAAATGGCTGAAAAATACGAAAAAATAATCATTGCGAGTCCACTTTTTTGGAAAGAGGAGCTTCTCAAAAGGCTAAAAGAAAAATCTCCAGAAATTAGTAAAAAAATTAATTTAGAAGATGTTAGCACAGGTGGAAAAAGAGGTGTTTTAGAGTTATTAAAAAGAGGCGCTCTCGACAAAATCATCAAAGGCAATTTACTCCAAAAAGAATTCGAATTAGTGGAGTCATTTTTCATAGAGCTTGCTAGACAAGGCCTTGCGATTTACAAACTTGAAGATATTCAAATGGCTGCGCAAGCAGGCGCGATTAAAATTTTACTTATAACTGAAAATGCAATCGATGCAGCCAGACAAAACAATAAATATCAAGATCTAAGTAAAATTTTTGACTTGGTGGAGGCTTCTCGCGGCGAAATACACATAATTAGCAGCAAATATGAAAGTGGGCAAAAACTAGATGGACTTGGTGGCATGGGTGCAATACTTCGATATAAAATTTTATAATCTCGAAATTTGAAATAATAAAATGGCCATTTCAAGCAGCTTAGCAAAAGTGATTAAAGACATTAAGACATTAAAAATTCAAGGCTCGCAAGAGGCTGCAGAAGCTGCGCTGCGCGCATATGCGCTTGCAAAGGATAAAGAAAGCGCTGCGGAGCTTTTAATGTCTGCAAGACCTACAGAGCCCATGCTTTTTAATGCGTTACGTGCGGCACAAAGTGGTGCAGACCCTTTTGAGCTTATAAAAAAATTTAGAGAAGATAGGAAAAAAATTGCTGAATTCGGTGCGAAGTTAATTCCGCAAAACTCGCGAATATTTACGCATTGCCATTCTTCTACTGTCGTTGATGTTCTAAAACAAGCAAAAAAACAAGGAAAGAGCTTTGAAGTGCACAACACAGAAACAAGACCGAAATTTCAAGGGCGAATAACTGCGACAGAACTTGCAAAAGCAGGGATTAAAGTTTGCCATTTTACTGATTCTGCAGTTATGGTTGCCATGGCTGGTGCGGATCTTGTGCTTTTCGGTGCAGATTGGATTTCTGAAAAAGGTGTAGCGAACAAAATTGGTACTGCTGGCTTTGCTGAAATTGCACACCTTTACTATAAAATACCTGTTTGGATATGTAGCCATAGCTGGAAATTCTCAGAGGCTCAAATAGAAATTGAGCAAAGAGATCCGAAAGAAATTTGGCCTAATGCGCCAAAAAGAGTTCACATTCATAATCCTGCATTCGACATTGCTGATGCAAAGTTTATAACAGGGGTTGTTTCCGAGCTAGGCATTTTAGAATGGAAAACTTTTATAAAGAAAATGAAAAATAAGGAAAATGGCCGGCTATAAGGATTTTGTAGACCTAAAGTACAAACCCAAAAAGACAGATTTGATTACTTTTGTAAAGGTTGGCGTTCCAAGAGGTGTTGACGTTAAAGAAGCTCTTGGTGCTGTTGGTTCTGAAAGTTCCATAGGTACTTGGACAGAGGTGAAGGCTGGCAAATACAAACATGTTTTGAAGCTAGGTGCAAAAGTTTTTGAAATAAAAAAGAAAGGTGGCTTTTATTTTGCCAAAATTGCTTATCCATCAGAGCATTTTGAAGCCGGCAATATGTCCCAAATACTTGCTTCGATTTCTGGAAATATTTTTGGAATGTCCATAATTAATAGTTTAAGAATAAATGATATTAAATGGCCAAGAGAACTTATAAAATCATTTCCAGGTCCGCAATTCGGAATTGAAGGCATTAGAAGGTTTTTGAAAATCAAAAAAAGACCGATACTAATAACTGTTGCAAAACCAAAAGTTGGAATGACTACGCAAGAGCATTGTGAAGTTGGACGTCAAATTTGGCTCAATGGCTTAGATTTGCTCAAAGATGATGAAAATCTTGCTGGGCAGAAATTTAATAGGTTTGAAGAGCGTGTTAAGAAAGCTGCAAAAATTAGAGATTGGGTAGAAAAAGAAACTGGTGAGCGAAAATCTTACTTAATAAATATAACGCATTCCAATTTTAAAGAAATGGAAAAACGTGCAAAATTAGTTGCAAGCCTGGGCTGGGAATACGTTATGATTGACATAGTTACAACTGGTTTTACTGCAGTGCATAGCATTCGTGAGCTTTGTGAAGATCTTAGGCTGGCAATACATGCGCATAGGGCAATGCATGCTGCTTTCACAAGAAATCCTAATCATGGTCTTTCGATGCACACTTTAGCAGAAATTGCACGACTACTTGGCGTTGATCAGCTACATATCGGAACTGCTGGCTTTGGCAAAATGGCTGAGCGCGAAGAAGAAGTTTTAGATTTGGAAAAAGTCGTAACTACAAAATCAAAAATAGTAGAAACTGGAGAAAATTGGGAAGGTGTAAAACCAGTTTTGCCAGTATCTTCTGGTGGGCTTCACCCTGGTGTTGTTCCAAAAGTACTAAGCGTCTTAGGAACTGATATTGGTCTACAAGTTGGCGGTGGTGTGCACGGCCATCCAAGTGGTAGCGGTGCAGGCGCTAAAGCATTTAGAGCTGCAGTAGACGCATATTTAGAAAGTGTTCCTTTAGAAGAAAAGGCAAAAAGCTGTGCAGAGCTAGCCGAAGCACTCAAACTTTGGGGACAAGAAAAAGTAAAATGATAACGCTTGAATTGGCTTTAGGAGTAATTGGTGCAATTGTTTTAATTATTGGCTGGATTTGGGAAACTTATGAAAGTATTAAAGTCCATAAAATTGTAATTCATACACATTTTGCGGCATTGTACATTGTTGGAAACGTACTTTTAGCATACTATTCGTATGCAATAAATTCCATGGTTTTCTTTTGGCTTACAATTTTCCTTTTAGCTGCAATAATTTTTGAACTTGCTTGTTCTAAGTTTTTCAAACATGGCAAAAAGTGATACAAGAAATAAAATAATTTGTTTCGACTTGGACGGCACATTAGTAGATAGCAATCTCGCGCATGCCAAATCTTTCAATTTAGCATTTAAGGCGAATGGCTTGCCTGAAATTCCTGAGGAGGAGCTAATTTCGGAATTTGGACCTCCTGCTGAAAAAATTATTAAGAAATTTTTTCCAAACTTAAAGGAAGATCAAATTAAAAAAATTGCTAGTGACAAAGTGAAATATTTAATCGAAAGCACTTCAAAGCTTACCAAACCGATAGCAAATTGCAAAAAAGCACTCAAAGTTTTAAAAAAGAGTTTCAAAGTTGCTCTCTATTCTCATTGTAGTTCAGAGGAAATTGAAACTCTTCTTAAAAAAGCTAAATTAGATAAAGAGCTATTTGATGCTATTTTAGATAAAAGCAAAATTCACGAGAAGCCAGACCTAGATATTATAGACAAAATTGAAGAAGTTGTTGGCGGAGAGCTGGAGTGGATTGTCGGAGACACAACTTATGATATCGAGCTTGGGCGAGAAGGAGAAATTAAAACAATTGCAGTACTAACTGGCGTGCACGACTTAAACACGCTAAGATCTGCAAACCCAACGGCAATTTTAGAATCTGTGAGTTTGATTCCGCTTTATTTGAATTCATTATAATTTGTTAGTTTAATTGTTAGTTCCAAAAGATTTTTAATTTAGATTTAAAAGTATTATTATGGCCATTGACGAAAAACTGATTTTGAAATGGATTTTACTTACAATTGTAGTAATTTTGGGTATTTTGCTCCTAAGGTTCTTTATAACACCTTTGGCGCTAGCTGTTGTAGTTGCGGCACTTTTGTATAAAGTTCATAAAAAATTAAGTGCCAAAATAGGACAAAATTTTTCAGCAGGCCTTTTGACTTTTTTAGTTCTATTTCTTATTTTTTCGCTAGTAGCTTTCGGTGCTAATACTTTGTTAAATGAGCTGGGAAAAGTCTATCGAATAATTCAAAAAGCAAATCTATCTACAATTAAAACTGATTTCGGTTTCTCGCTTGAAGATATTGTGAAATACTTAACTCAGCAAGGCATACTTTTTGTTTCTGAATTCGTGCTATCTTTGCCAAAAATTCTTTTACTCACTCTTGTTTTTGCAATTGCGCTATTCTACTTCCTAAGAGATGGCGAAAGACTTTATGCATTTTTCAAAAAATTTGTTCCACTATCCGAACAGCAAAAGGCGCATTTATTCGAAGGTCTAGAGCGCTACTTCAATGCTTTTGTTAAAATTTGGTTGGCCGTTGGAGTTTTGCAATTCGTAATTGCAACTGTTGGCTTTCTAATATTTGACTTACCAGCGCCTTTGCTAGCGGGCCTTATAGCGGCAATACTTTCTATTTTGCCAATACTTGGGCCATACGTACTTTATTTACCAGTTGGCGCGATTATGATTTTGCAAGGAAACGTTAATCCTGCAATTGGATTTTTAGCTTATAGCCTAACAGCTTCTGCTTTTTTGGATTATGTAGTAAGGCCTTATTTTGCTGGCAAATGGGCAACAATACACCCGCTTATAATTATGATTGGAATGCTTGGAGGGATTTTGCTCATAGGTCCTGCAGGCATACTTGTTGGTCCTGCTTGCATGGTTTTGATACTATCTATTTTGCACAGCTATGGCTATGTCAATAAGTGTGGAAAATGAGGCTGAAAACAAAATTATTGGGGATCGAAACTGGTGGGCCACTAATCGTTGTTCTAAATCCTAAAATTGCTGCAGAGTTAGACCTTTCGCCAGCAGATCGTGTAAGAGTAATGGCTGAAAATAAGTATTGTGTGGCCATAGCCAACATTTCTAAACATATTAAAGAAGAGGAGATTGGTGTCTATGAAGAAGTACAAAGGCAACTTAACTTAGATGCTGAACAGCCAATAACTATTATTCCTGAAGAAAGACCATCTTCAATCACTCAAATTAAAAAGAAATTGGATGGCTTAGAGCTATCGAAAGATGAAATTTTTGAGCTAGTTACAGACATAGTGGACAACAGATTAACTCATGCAGAAATTTCTGCACTAGTCTCTGCAATTTATACAAAGGGGCTTTCTTTAGACGAAATTGAGCATTTAACAAAGGCAATGGCTGAAACTGGCCAAATGTTAGAACTCGGTGTTAAACCTATTTTAGACATTCATAGCATTGGTGGCGTGCCAGGCAATAGAATTACTTTAATTGTCGTGCCAATCATAGCCGCTGCTGGGCTATATATTCCTAAAACTTCTTCTAGAGCAATAACCGACCCTTCGGGAACTGCTGATACAATGGAAGTGCTTGCACCAGTAACGTTTAACATAACAGAGCTAAAGGAAATTGTACTTGAACATAAAGGCTGTATTGTTTGGGGTGGTGCCCTAGATATTGCACCTGCAGATGATAAAATAATTGAAATTGAACACCCGCTACAGCTAGATCCGACAGGAATGTTACTTTCCTCTATACTTGCTAAGAAATATGCCACTGGAGTGACAAACATAGCTTTAGAAATTCCTTTTGGTCCTGGCACAAAATGTACGAAAATTCGTGCGGCAGAGCTAGAGAAAAAATTCAAAGCTATAGGGGGCCGTTTGGGAATTTCTATTCAATGTGTTAAAATAGATGGTTCTCAACCTGTTGGAAACGGCATTGGTCCTACGTTGGAATGCATAGATGCGCTACAAGTTTTAGAAAATTTGCCAAATTGCCCAATCGATTTGAAGAACAGATCGCTATTTTTTGCTGGCTTGCTTTTAGAAGAGGCTAAGAAAGCTCCGAAAGGAAAAGGTTTGGCTTTGGCAAAAGAAATTCTCAGCTCTGGCAAAGCCCTGAGCAAATTTAAAGAAATAATCGAGGCGCAGGGCGGAAATCCTGATGTTAGCTCTTCAAGTCTACAGCCTGGAAAATACGATGAAACAATTTGCGCAGAAAAAAATGGAATTGTTCAAGCAATAGACAATGACATTATTAAGAAACTTGGACGTATTCTAGGTGCGCCTTATAATAAAGGTGCTGGCATCTACCTAAAAGCAAAAGTCGGTACGAAAGTAAAAGAAGGCGATCCCTTGTTTACTATTTATGCCGAATCTGGTAGAAAACTCTCTGACGGACTTGTATTTGTTGAAGCAAATAATCCATTCAAAATAAAAGAGAAAGCATGAAAGTCATTTATTTAGTTTTAGATGGGTTAGGGGACAGGCCTATTAAAGAGATGAGCTATAAAACGCCTTTAGAAGCTGCGAATAAACCAAATTGGGATTCTCTTGCAAGAAATTCGTTGCTAGGTTTGCATTGGGCAGTAAAAAGAAATTTTGCACCAGAGTCTGATGCTGCAACACTTGCGCTACTCGGCTATGATCCTTTCAATTACTACACTGGCAGAGGGCCACTTGAGGCTTTTGGTGCTGGGCTAAAAATTGAAAAAGGCGAAATTGTTGCTCGGTGCAATTTTGCTTTTGAAGAAAGCGGTTATTTAAAAGAAGTTGAAGCAAAAATTTCTGATGATGTTGCAAAAGAGCTTTGCAAAAAGCTAAATTCTGAGATTAAAGAAATCGATGGTGTGCAAACAAAAATATTCCACACAAAAGGTTATAGAGCAGTTCTAATTTTGAGGGGTAAAAATTTGGGTTTAGAAATTGAAGGCAATCACCCAGGGTATGCTCTTTTCAAAGGTTTTGTTTCTAGGGCATTGCCTTCAAGAGGCGGAAAAATTAAGCTATGCAAAGCACTAAACAAAAAATCTGAGCGGGCTGCAAAAATAGTTAACAAATGGCTCTTAGCTGCAAATGGTGTTTTGAAGGTGCATAGCCCAAGCACTGCAAACACGATACTTCTAAGAGGTTTTGGCAATAAAATTCCTAAATTGCCAAAGCGAACTGGTTGGGCAGCAATAGCTGGAATGCCTGCTGAACGCGCAATAGCAAAACTTGCTGGAATGGCTCTTTGCTTTCCCAAAAAGAATTTAGTTGGCCAAATTGAAAATTTGTTAAAAAAGCATTTAGCTGTTTATGTACATATAAAAGATCCTGACAGCATTTCGCACTCAGGCAATTTTATTGGGAAAAAAGAATTTTTCGAAAATTTTGATTTGTTTTTCAAAGAGCTTTGTTCTTCAAAAGTGCTTTCGGAATGTGCGATTTGTGTAACCGGAGACCACTCCACGCCGTGTAGCTTGCGCGCACATAGCGGAGATCCTGTTCCAGTTTTATTACATATCCCTGGAAAAAAAGGCGATTTGCTCAACTTCTCTGAAAAAGAGTGTAAGAATGGCTCCTTAGGGTATCTAACAGGGCTAAAGCTTTTTAACAAAATAAATCAATTAATAAAACATGGTAAATGAAAATTGGAAACTAAGACACAAAATTAAAAAGCCAATTTCGCCACACACTCCTTCCTTTACTAAAAATGCTCAAATTATAATAGGAACAATTTCTATAATTTTCTTAATTGTTCTTTTCTGGCTTGTTTGGCTAGAGCTAAAATTACTCCGTGGTGCTCCAAAAATACTGTTATTCTCAATTTTAATTTTGCCAATTTCTGCACTAATTCTATTATTGGCTTTGTTTTATTTTAGAAAGGCTATTAAGAAAGAAATAGAATACTTAAAGGAAAAACATCCTTTCGAATTTGAACACGGCGCTTTTGGAAAAACTAAAGGCCAAGTTCAGAAATAGTTCTGCCAAAATCCTTTTTCATAACAACAAAGGCGTTTTTAGTTGGTTTTAGATCTTCTGGTTTAAAGAACTTCCAAGTTGTAGAAAACTTGACGGCTAGCCACGGTTCTGCGCCAAAAATCCTTGAAAACTCTTTTAGTTGTCTGATTTGCTCCGGATCGAAGTACTGATAGCCATATTTTGTACTTTTACACTCTACTGCCACAATTTTAGAGCCGTTGCTTGCCAGAACATCAGGAGAATAAAATCTCGATACTCCTGAACCTGCAGCACGTATTGCTGCAAATCCTAAACCCCACAACATAGTAACAAGTTCTCGCTCTGCATTTGAGCCTTTTGCTTTTGTGGCCATTCCAAAAAATAAAATTTTGGATTTAAATCACTTACTTTATAAAAATTTCGACTACATCTTTGTCTGCTAAAACGTGTGTTAAACCAACATTTTGGCCAGGAAATTTTGCTGATGCTCCCCAAACTTTTGCGTATTTGAACTTTTTAACAAAATCGTGGTGTATTTTTTCTGCCAAATCTTTTATAGTCGAGCCTTTCTTAAGAACGATTGGCTTTTCGGCTATTTTGCTTCCTGTTTTTGTTTGAACTCTTATTTTATCACATTTTGACCAAATTAGCTCTTTCAGCTTGGCAACATCTTGATCTGAGCTTGTTGCAATTATTTGTTTAAGTGGCTGCGGAAATTCTTTTTTTAGAAGATCTAATTCCTCTTCAGAATCTGCAACAAAAACAATTACATCAGAAATTTGAAGAATGGACACGATTTGTCCATAGCTGTTTGATTGTGAAAATCCTGAATAAACCGCTGGCAAATCAAAACCTTGTAGCCAAACATTTTCATAAGGTATCATTTTCATAACAATTTCATAATTGTTTTCAGATTCGTATTTACTTCCAGTTAGGCTTGCAAAGAGAAAAGATTTCTTGCCGCCTAAAACACCCAAAAAAGAAACTGTTGCAGCACCTTCTTTTTTAATTGCGAAAGCTTTTTTTGCTTTCTTAGATTTCTTAGCTAGTTCTTTTTTAAGTTCTGCTAGCTTTCTTTTAATTTGGAGTTGGAGCTTCTCTGTGCCTTTATGCTTTGGCACAGTAGCTAGCATTTCCTTTAGTGCGGCAAACTTTTCTTCTGGGGTTCTTGCTTGGTGATATTTACTTTCGGCTGCTAAATATTCTGGGCCTACGTTTGTGGGCATTGCTTTTTATTCTTTTTTTAAAAAGCTTTAAATAATTTTGTTACCTATTATTAATATGATATCCTACGTCCTCATAAGGGTTGACCCGGGAGTCGAACGAGAAGTACTAGAAGCTATTTTAGACCTTGATGAAGTTGAAGAAGCAGAGCACATTTACGGCGAGTGGGATATCGTTGCTAAAATAAACATAGAAGATTTGGAAAAGTTAAGTGAATTTATATTACTTACAATTAGGTCTCTAAAAGGTGTGAGACAAACTTCTACATTAATTGTTGCGTAGTTTGAGCTGCTTGTGCTGGCGAAAATGTTTCACTTACTGGCCAATGCGCACCTAAAATAGACCAATAAGTTATGCCGGGAATCCAAAAGAAAAATAGCTCGAGTGCTAAAAGTATGGCTGCCAAAAGAACTTGCGGCAAAGAACTTGCATAAATACTTACTGCTAATACGCTTGTTGCAAGAAGCCCGAACATGGCTACTGCATAAATTGAAGAAATAAGCCAACCTTTTAAGTAACTTAGCGTAATCGCTCTTTTAAACATCGAAAGTGAAAATGCTGAGCTAAATTTTTCCTCGGCTGCATAATTTAGCACGGAAGCTGGCATAAAAATCACAAATAAAATGGCAAAAATCAAAATCAAAATTAGTAAATTTCTAAGTAAAATAAATTCTGCCATCATTTGATTGAAATCTACCATTGTTAAGTTTTGCATGAAAATGCTTGAAAGGTTTAAGCCAGAAATGTTTGTTAAGCTACTCATATTAGAAACGTTTTGTGCGTACAACGCTGAAATATTTGTAGAGGTGAAATTTGTGTAGTTGAGTTTTGTTGCTAGCTCAGTTATTGCTGTTTGATTAAAAAGAGTGTTTTGAAGAGCTTTTAATTTGAACCAAACAATACCAAATGTTAAAACCGCTGGAGCGGCCCATATTGCTTGGATAAGACGGGCGAAAAAACCTTTTTTGAATAAATCTAGCCAATTTCTGAAATTTCCCCAAGCAGGAAGTGTAAAGTCGCGATACATTGCGCTCTTTGCGCATAAAATTTTATAACCCATTCCAAAGAGCTCGAGGATTGGAATTAAAACTACTAAGAGCCCTGGCAAGGCTCTTTTACTAAAAGGCCTTTTAAGTGCCTCAATAGTGGCCATAAAAAAATTTATAACTTCATATTTTTAAATCTTGAGGAATGGGCCACTTAAAAGATAAACTAAAGCTAAAGCTTGAATCTTTTAAAATTTGGGCTAAAAAAGAAGTCCATCCTAAAAAAGCATTACCATTTAGGTTTAGCATAAAAGTGCATGAAGATTTTGCAGATTTCGTGCATGGAATGCTAACTGGTCTCTTGTTTGGTTTTTTAATAGGCTATGTCTTGATGTTCAACTATTTCAAATTTTAAGAATAAGAACACACATCCGAGCAAACCCAATAACCTGAGATGTTATCTACGCTTATTGACTGTGAGGGATTTGAAATGTTGTAGAACTCTACGTAAACATTTTTTCCAAATGCATCATTTAGTTTTGAAAGCTCTGACTGATCGAATTCAACTGGCCTATAAGCTGTTGCATTCTTACTTACTTTAATATCTCCTTGATTAGGATAGGAAAGGCTTATGTTAAACATAATTTCCGAAGTGTTTACCCAAAGGTTTAAGGCTTTTGGATTGTTGGGCATTGATATTGATATTTTACTTGACGGATGTGTTAGGGGCGGAACATCTATGCAATTTGACTCAGGCACAATGCTTTTTTCCGCAACTTTTGTATAATTTTTTCCTTCAGAGGTTCGTACTGTGAGCTCGATTGAATAATTATTGTCATACTTATTGCCAGAGAATGTATAATATATAGATAAACCACTACTTTGATTGGTTTCACAATCAACTTGAGTGTTTTCACTCAAACTACATATTTTCCAATAAGTACATGGACCATACTCTGGACAAACATCTGCTATGGCTTCTCCGAGAGTCTTTGTTCCGTATTTGCTGTTCTCTGCAGTTAATAGCATTTCACGACCTACGCAAAATTCACTCGGCACAAAAGTTATTTCAGGGCTAACGGGCGTTAAAGTTTTAAGTGTCGGAAATAAGAAATTTTTGATTGGCTCTATGTTAGCTTTTGATAAAACATATTTATTTAAGGAAGCTCCCAAAGATGTGCCTCCTGTTTGAAACATAGAATACGCCAAAATAAAAAAGATCGTTCCAAGTACTAAAATTATCAAAATCGTTGCCCATTGCTCAATGCCTTTTTTATTCATTTTACCCATTTTATTTACTTGAAAGGTTTGTTAAATTTTCTGAAAAGTTTTGCGGTGCTGAAAATATATTTAGATTAATTCTTTCGATGTGCAAAATTCCAAATCTTATGAACACATAAAAAATCGTAATTATGATGATCGCAAGCACTAGCACAATTAGCGTCCACCACACCATTTCTAATCCTTTCTTTCCCATTTTACAACATGCAGGCTGCATCCGCTATCGCAAACCCTTCAGCGTTTTCAAACTTGCCCGTAAAGCTAGACGAATAACAATTTTCTTTCGGTTCCCAAAAAATAATATCATTGCTTAACAGACCAAAAACTCTTTCTGGGCTAATTTCGCAATTCGAATCGAACACGCAAGGAAGTGTAGCTGATTTTTCAACATCTGTATATTCGCCACTAGAACAGTGAACAGCTGACGCGGAAGAGTTATCTAACGATTCGTTTGTGAAGATTAGATAATAATTGTTATTGACATCTTTACCTAAAACTGCGATAGAATAATTTTCTCCTGATGGCAAGGTAAATTCTCCAACAGCCAAGCCATACAAAGCCCAATCCTCACTAAATGGTAAATTTGTTTTGTTCGTACTTGTTGAAAAGCAGGAATCAAAATCATCGCAATCATCTTGTAAATCTGTAAAGTTAAAAGAATAAATTCCATCTTTGCTAGAATCGCTGTCTAATAAAAGATATATTCGGCCATTTTTTACTGCAAAATCAAGATAGTTGTAATTAGGGATATCTTTTGCCCTACCTTTTGCTTCTGGGTCGTTGTAGTCTTTTGGCCCGATCAAGCCACGTGATGTATATGTAAATTTCCAAAGATCGCCATAAGGATTAGCGCCAACATACGATGCTAAGATATAAATATCTGAACCATCAGTTTGTACTTCTTTCCAATCAAAGTTTTCGATATCTTTATACCATGGCCAATTTTCTTCTAAGCAATTTGCAAAGGCTTGTCCAGAATTCTGGCAGTTATCTATTATGTTGGTGAGAGCTTCAACTTCGCTTTTTGTATACTTAAAGACAATTATATCTCCATAATTATTATAGCCAGAAAACAAAAGTACCACTTCTGCAATTCCATCATTATCTAAGTCGCTTACAGCTATGTCTTGTAAATATTTTATTCCTTTGCTATTTAAGGCTTTAACCACGTCTGAAATATTTGGGTATGTATTTGTGTTTGTAGATGTTATTTCTACAAAATTAGTTCCATCCCATCTAAATACTTTTACATCACTACTACCATCATCCTTATGTGATGCAACAAAAATTTCATCCAAGCCGTGTCTAGAAGAATAGTCGTCAATAGTAAAGCTTGTATCAGAAGTTACAGTTTGTGCGCCTATTGTAAAGTACAAAGTTGCTCTGTGGCCTGGGATACGAGGTGCACGATATACCAGTGGAACATCCCTCTTCTGTGTTAGTTGATAATAATCGTAATCTTCTACTAATTTCATCCCTTTATCTTCGACTGAAAGAGGTTTTGTTCCACTTAACCTATTGCTCAATTCATCAGAACCTAAAGAAGAGCTATAATTAAATTTCAGCTTGACGCATGGAAAGTCAGAAGTGTCTGCTTCTACATTTGTTATTTTGAAATTTGGGTCTGGGACAAATATGTTTCTAGTCAATTCTACGTATTTTCCGGATTTTACACCGAATGCAGACACTGTGACATCATCAGATAAATAACTCAAAAGATTGTCCTTGCTCAAAAAATATGTCTTATTGAAGAATGTACAATTTTCTTCAGAATTTGTTCCATTACCTACATATTTGCCTCCTCGATAAAGACATAATGTTTGAGTTATAGTATTTCCGACTTTCCAAGTTACCCAAAGATCTTCAAAGCACGATGAGGATAAATTTACAGTGAAATTGGATGTTACTTGTTTCGTTTTTCCAGAGATCAAATCGTTTATAACATTACTCACATTAACAAAATAAACACTTGGTGCTTCGAGCTTTGGCTCTCGAAAACATGGAATTTCCCCTGTTTTTTCTTGAGCGCTCTCAAAAAGCCCTCTTTCTTGTGAAAATCCGCCACGCATAAACGTGTAAAAAATTATGGCTATAACAACCATTACAACTAAAACTATAAGTGTCCCAATTACTGGGGAAATTGCTTTCCTATTATAATATACAGCTGCCTGAATAGCCATTTTGATCTACAACTGTAGCGTTTGCACTATTTACTTGTTTTCCTGTGATGTTATATTTATACTCTTTGCCGTCTATATATTGGTTATCATTTGGATCTACTTCTGTAAAGTCATTTAGAGGGTGAGACTCGCTATTTATATATATAATCGTACTATCTTTGTTAGGCGCTAAGTTGTCCCAATACTGTAAAACTAACCAAGATATTTTTTGACTGTCTTGTGTTTCGTTTTTGGTGTATAAGTTACACTTTGGCAATTCCTCCGCTTTATAATATGCATTTGCTTCAGATGTTGTCAAAACGACATCAACATGAGCATTTGAAATTGCGTTAAGCATGTAAATCCTGTTTTCGGTTTCAAAATGAACTACATTTATATTTTCTCCATAAGACGTTTTCCAGTAACAATACGGATTGTTAGCACAATTACTTTCTGTCCTAGATTCGCAATCTGGCTCGGATATTTTTTGGTTACAATTTGTGCCATTCCAAGCACAAGCCCCAGCAGTATTATTTGAAAAAGGTACTGCTTCACAATCTTCTGCGCTATCTCTAAACTCGCATGGGTATGCCGGATAAGAGTACTTGCTTAAATTAATTTCGCAGCCTTCGTAGAACCCATAGGCAGAAATTTCTATTTTCCCATTTCCGTCACTCCAACTACAGCTAGTTACTTCTACTTTATAATTCGGCAAAACAGTGTATAAAGCGGGGTGTGTGGCTTCATATTTATCCAAATACGCCTTAAATAATGCAGAAACGTTATTTTGAAATTCGCCCATGCAAGCTGCTTTAGCTTGTTTGAAAGCATCACTTGCATTTGTTCTATTTAAATTCCAAAGTGTGGCGTATCCAGCTTCTTTTAAAGCATCTTGGACAAAAATTTTGGCTTTTTCTACTTCTGCAAAAGAACTCATCATAACGGCGCGATCTTCGCCTGCAGTCATTGTGAATTCATAAACATCGGAATGGTATTTAAATATGAAATAAAGAATTATAACTAAAACTAAAACTGCTGCAAAGGCCAGGCCCTGTCCTTTTTTATTAAGTCTTTTGTGCAACTTAAATAGTGCCATTACTTGCCCTCCTGTGCAGCCTGCATTTCTTTGAGCACATTAATGTTTGCAATTGTTAAAGTAACTAAATAAGAACATTCAGATATTTTAGCACGTTTCGACAATGTTACATTCATTTCATTTTTCGACTCGTTTGTTTCTGTAATAAACAAAGTATAAGGATTGCTTCCTATTGTGAGATCTACCTCGATAGAATCTAAAGTATTGTCTAAATCTTTTACTTTGGTTTGTTTGCTAACGATTTCGCAGCCCTTACTGCTTGCTACTCCGATATAATCCTGGCCTTCCAAAGTAACGTTACAAAACCCGTCTGGCGAAGAAAAAGAAATTTCGTCGCCTGGTTTTTTTCCTTCCTCAGTTTGGGACCAGTTGCAATTTGCCAAAAAGGCATTTGCTTTCAAAGGAACATAGGCTAAACATCTTATAAATTCTTTGTTTTCTACTTTGCCTTTTGAATTGTATTTGCCAATACTAAATTTTTGTTGTGATAGATCGTATACTGTGAGATTATAATTGTTTTCTCCAAATACGGAGTTGAGCAAAGCAGATACGTTTCCTTTCCAGTCATCATCATTAGCATCTGTATAACTTAGCCATTCGCTATATGTTAAGCCACTAGGACTTGGTGAGCGCAATAAATTTGCTAGCGAAATGTCACATGAAAAGGAAGTTTCTGCCGAAACCACGTTTGCATTTGCATTAATTCTGAGCGAAGGTCCTTTAACACCAAATAGAAAAGCTACGATAATAAAAAATATAATTGTTGAGAAAACCAACTCTAATAAAAGGTCTGCTGCGCCTTTTTTAACATTTCTCATCATTTGCCTCCTCCTTTCAAAACAAGAGTAAGCTTACCAGGTGCGGTACACTCTCCACTTAAAAGCAAAACTAAATAAGAACGTGTTATGTTTTTCCAATCACTCGTTGGATAACCGTAAGGTTTTATTTCTTGGGAATAAGTAATGCTACATGTATTTCCAGAACGATCTCTGAATTCGCTTATATTAGTTATGTTTGCGTAAAATGGCAAACCTATGTTTTTTAAAGAATTTATGCAATCTGGTTTTGGTTTTCCGGAAGTGATGTGGATAATTCCAGACCAAACTTGATAATATGTTTGATAATAACTATAATTGTTTTCTAATGCCAAACAATCAGGGTTTGCCAACAACTGTGTAGCAATTAAATTTGCCTTTTCATTATAATCTAAAAATTTGAATTGGTAATCAATACCTCCAAGTTGTGTAAAACCTATGTAAATTCCTGCTATGACGAGTATTACAGTGAATAGAACGTAAATTATGACTTGTGGCTGTTCAACGGCTTTTTTATTTTTTGTTTTTCCCATTTTACACCTTTCTTATTATAATATCAGTATTTTCGCTTCCGTTGTAAACTTTTGTAAATTCGATAACAAAAGGTAATTCTGCATACCAAAAACCTTCATTATTTGCAAATTCCATGCCGTATTTTTCAATAGGCGAGTTAACTTGCTTGTTAAATCCGACTTCGTAAGCTCTGTTTAACGCTGCAAAAGTATGGCCTGGAGCATTGAGAAATATTGCTACGGCTGTCGAATACGTTGCTGCTGTGCAAAGCATACCGGCTGGCCCTGATAGAGAAAGTAATGCGCAACCCGCAGGCAACTTAACAAATGTATCTACAAAAGAACCCCCTGCCACGCTTGCAAGCAAAACGTCTTGTATGGGCATCGAAATAAACCAATTAGGGCAATCTCTAGGAGAATATTGATTGTAACCTTCGCATTCGCTTCTAGGCATAATATCACTTGGATTTTGAATTAATGGTACTAAAGATGCTACTGCTGGTACTAAGGACAATAATGACGGAATGATATAAAACCATTTAACATGGCCTGCAGGCGAAACCGGAGGAATCGCTGCTGCACCAATTGTAGCGACCAAAAGCTCGGCTGCTGCAACGCTCCAAGTTGTTTGTGCAATTCCTTTCTGTCTTTCGAAATTATCACCGAACTTTACCGTAGGCACCAAATTTGGTGGAGTTAGCAAAGGTTTTTTAGAATTAAAAGATTTGCAAACAATGTTTGATTTTTCTTTCTGCACCGCCTTTCCACTTGCGTCCCAAACTTGATAAAAGAAAACTCCTCTTTCAACGCTATCCCAAATGGCAAATGCAAAATTTATGATTACTTGAAGTGCGTGAAGTACTGCACACGAAGCAGTCCCTACTACAGGAATTTTGCATACGCCTTCTTTCGCCGCAGATAGTGCAACATTCGTTGGTACTTCGGAAGACAATCTAGAAGCCCATTTAGCACCATACTTTACGATAAGCGCAGATATAAGTTTCGGTGCTACTGTATAAATTACTAAAGTAATAGCTGTAGTTATGCTCGATTGAATAGCTTGATTAACATCGCCAGTTAGCCAAAAAGTTAAAAGTCCTGATGCGGCTGCAGTAACAGCAATGAAAGTTCCCGCTCTGACAATTTTCCCCCGCTTAGTAGACCCTTTAAGAAATTTGAAAAAACTAGAAAGTTTGCCTTGTTTTTCTACTGATTCTAAAATAATCCATTCCCCACTTTTAAATTTAGCTACGCCTGCAATTTGCTTTTTCAGCATCCATTTCTGAGCGGCAGCTCTGGCTTTACCATAAGCGTATTGTGTGCCCGCAATACCTGCGGCTACACCCATCTCTCCAGTTATTGTGCCATATATTTCATCTTCTGTTTTTTTAGAGATGCAAATGATTTCTCGATCGTCGTCAATTTCTAGAGAGCCTATGACTGGCCAGCCATCATTGCCAGTAGGTGTATAGAACTGATAAACAAAATTCTCTGGAGCAACATTAACAAGCTCTGTGGTGCCAACTAGTTGTGTGGCTAAGTATTCTGGTTGTGAGCGGGCCTCTGATTCTACTAGCTTTATTACTAAAGACATTCCTCCAATGAGTAGCATTGCTATACAAAGGGCTATACCACCCATTAAAACAACATTCGAAATTCCTCTCCTTTGCATATGTGGCCCTTTAAAAATTACACTTTTCTGCTTTTAAATAATTTATTCTATTGCTTTATTCTCCAGTAGTTATCCATGTGCATTTCTTTTCTGGGTCTAACACTTCACAATCTTTTTTACAATAAAATTGTGAGTTGGAATCATCTTCTGGAGGACAGCAATGGCCATCTCCACAAACTGGCTGGCGCGCATATCTCAAATAAACCATGTTGTTCTCGCGAGTAATTGTAAATAACAAATCTTCTTTTCCCTCGTTAGATTCAAATTGGAATTTGCCACACTTTGAATTTCCTGCCTCGTCTTTCCAACAAATTGGAATGTTATTTTTCATGCAAGTATCTAATGAAAGCATTTTATACTGCCTTATGCCTTCTTTACAATTACATACAAATCTTGAAAAGCCGTAGCTATATTTTCCTCCACCCAAGGTAAAGGAAACTACATTGGCACACGCACAACTTAAGAAATCGCTAAATTGTGCTGCCAAGTCGTTTTTCTCAATACCATATCGCCTTCCCAAAAGTATTAGCTTATGATCGTCAATTGCTATAAAAAAGAAATAAGCATCTGGTGGAACTCCTTTAGAGTCTGGCAAATAAACATCAAAAGTAACATTGTAGCCTTCTTCCTTGCAAGCACTCTCTATTTGTTCTGCAATTTCTTTTGCAGCTTTTACTTCTGGCCCGCCAAAAAGAACTTGCATGAAAAACGTCCAAAAAACTAAAACTAAGATTAGGACTGCAAATAGCGCAATTATGAGCTTTGGTGGAATTTTGATTGCCATTTTATGTTTTACTACAGCTTGCATTACCAGCCAATTCAATTCTGTACGTTGAACTTATTTCACTTATTTTAGTTTTCGTAACATTAACTGAGATTCCCTCTTCACCTTCATGAGTTGGAAATGTCTCGCATTCTTTAAACATTACATTTTCAGGACACCTTAGCTTTTTGCTAATACTGCCAGAAACTAAAATCCCTTCTTTTTTAAGTTTGATTGTTTGCCCTGCCGGAACATAAAGTAAAATTGTTTGGTTTTGGCCTCCTTCTTCGCAAACCTTTTCTATAGTTTCTTTTAAATCGCTCATTGCTTTTTCGATAGGAGACGAAGCTAAAAATTGTGATAGTATACTATAAGCTACAATTGCAATTATTATTGCAGCAACTAAGTAAATTATAATTTCTACTGCAGCTTTCTTATTTTTCGATTTCATTTCAGCTGTTTTTATTGAGGAATAATTATTATATTTGTACTACCTTTGTAAGAAGGTTCCATTAGGCCTTCTGATCTCTTGACTGTCAAAGTTATATTGTGCACGCCTTCTTTAACAGGGGTTTGGAAGGTTAGCTCAATGGTTGCTGCGAGCTTAGTTATGTAGTTTGCTATATCTTTAGGAGCGGCTCCATCGCCTAGACAGAAAGCTGTGTCTTGGTCATTTTTATAACACGATGTTGACGATGACGATGATGACGATATTTTACATGTAGTAAGTTTAGATAAATTTATACCTAAAATAGTTGCTGTTACATTAATTTCTGGAAAATTGTTGCAATAGCTCAACTCTGGAACGATGATAAAAACATAATCGACCTTTTCCAAATTTTCTATTGCATCTTTCAAAACGGTTTCGTCTTCTGAACAATTTGCATCGCTACATCCGCTTGATCTATTTATAATTAAAACAGCTAGTTCTTCTTTCCCGCCTGACAAGCCATTTGTTGTTTTATTTATGGCAGTCCAATAATGCCCTTCGCCTATGGAATTGTTGATAAATACAGCATTATCACAAGTAAAATTATAAGAGCTGGCTAAACTTTCTACATCTTGATCTCCGAGCAAAATAGCTGAAAGTGAGCTATATGCTTCGACTTTTTTAATTTGCACAGGCATTTTGTTGTCATAAACTTTATAGCCCGTTAATTTACTAAAGTTAGTTGTATAATTTCCTGTCCAATTGTCGAGTACTGTAAAAACCAACTTACCAAGTGAAGATTTGCTTTCGTCTATCGTAATGTTATATCTTTCACTTGGCAGTATGTTGTATTTAATCAGTGCTTTCTGTCCAGTCTCTGGGAGTTTTTTTACACCAGGAATTACTATGGTACCAATCACAACCAAAATTATAATTAAAATAATCAAACCGACAATAATACCTATTAAGCCTTTTTTCATTGTACGGCCATTTGTGTTTCATTAATATGAGTTCCAACAAGTGCATCCCACATATCTGTAAGTTTCACACCTTGACCAGTAAAAAACACTAGTAAAAAAATAAGTAGTGCTAAAAGTATAATTACTACAACAATTACTTGCATTGTCAACTCGATACCTCTTTTATTCATACTAACTCGTACAATTCCTAGGTCCTAATTCCCCCGTTGAGATTGTTTTGGTACAAGTTGTCACATTATAACAATACAACTTCGACGAACCATTCATTATATTTTTTGTACAGTATTCAGAATTTTGCCACTCTTCTTTGCTTTTGACCAATTGCTGTGCAGTAAAACAAGCTTGTTGGCAACCAACTTTAAATGCTGTAAGCTCTTCCGGTGTTATTGCTTCTGAAACTTGCTGCGTTCCTTTGAATAACTTTGTTAACATGCCAGTTGCAAACAAAATAACCAATGTCAAAACTAAAATAACAATAATTGCTATCGCTATAATATTCATTGGTAATTCCATTCCTTTTTTAGCCATTTTTATTTAGGTAGATTTAGTAGTGCAATTTTTGCCGGTTATAGTTTCTTCAGCAATTTCAACGGTACAATCGATATTAATTTTATCATCCCAGCAGTGCAAGCCTGTTTCGTTCCTATCTATTTTTCCATCTTTGTTCAGGTCTACTGCAGAAGTCTTTTTGCAATAGTCAGAACCTTGAAATTTTTCTATCGTTAAAGTTGGGTCGGCTTGCAACTTCTGACAATTTGCAGTACATGCAGTTTGAACTGCGCTTAGCTCTTCTCCCTTTCCGCCACCACCAACAATAGTTATTTGCTTAAAGAAACTTCCTGCACCACCAACAGTAAAAGCTACGATCAAAATTAAAACCAGTACTGAAATCGCTGCCAACACTATAAAACTCAATGGAAGGCCTTGTGCTTTAGCCATTTTTCCTCCTGTTCTTAAAATAAAAAAGCAATTTTTAAGCCTTTCTACTTTACTCAAGAGGTGTTTGATTAAACAGTGCGAGCAACTTGGAACTTCCTGCACTAAAACCGCCCTTAACAATAAAGTAAATTAATAAAATTCCAATAATTCCAAGTACTATCATAATTATATATGCATAACCTAGCTCTATTCCTTTTCGTGATCTCAAGCTCATTTGAACCAATCTCCTAACTTCGTAATTAAACTGCTTAACACATTTTGACTTCCGCCTTTAATTTGATAGTATAGCAGCACTACTAAAATCACTACAACTATAACTATTATTGCTCCTGCTAAAAAGCCCCACCAAGCTTCGACTCCTTTTTTGCCCATTTCACTTTTACCCTTACTTGTTTTTAATTCAAATAGCTTTGCCATTGCGCGGCAGCCCCCCAACCATTACAACTTCGAACAACAAATTTTGCATCTCCCGGTCCACCATCATTATAATAGGAAATGTAACAAACTTGATTTGGCGATGCATTGTAGTTTAAAAATGCAAATAGAGCTGCCTGGCCATTATATTCATCTATGCTAGAAGGATAGTTAATTGTTTCTCCAAAAAGATTCGTTTTGTTGTTAAAAGGATACTCTCGCACGTGTCTTACACCAAGCCCGCCATAACTGCAAATAGAATTATCTTTACTATTTTTGCATTTTGTATAAAGTTGTGGAGGGGTGCTACTTTCATTAAGAACGTAAGCCCAATCCATGCCGAAACTATTATCGAAGTAAATAATATCTTTTCCCGTAGGGTCTTTAACTGGATTAACAATTTGGAATTTATAGCACTTAAGAATTACTGCTCGTGTAGAAATTATATCTGCGAGAGCTTTGTCAACACTGTTTTTGATATCATTTGGAGAATAAAAAAATCCTATTTCAGTCCAGTAAGCCACAACAGCCATTGTAAATATGAATCCTGCTGTAAACCTTGAGGCAATCTCTGCACCTACAGCTCCAAATCTTTGCCCAAGATTCCACAAGTGAATTTTGCCAGAACCGCCCATTTGCCAGCAGGCATCTGTAAGCTTATCAACTTGGATACGTGCGCATTGCCTGTAGCATTCAGTTAAAATCTCTGGCGGTAATTTTGGCTCTTTGCAAAAATCTGCTAGCCCAGGACATTTAGAAAAATCTGCTGCATTTATTTTTACTGGCTCTTGATATTGGTTACAAAGAAAGATCGGAGGTGCTATGGCACCACTCGTATTGCCGACAAAAGCACCATAAATTCTAACATTTAGGGAACAGCCGAAACTGCCTAATGTTGGGCTTAGTGCGCTTAAAACAGCCAAAAGAACAAATATGATAATTATACCTGCAGCTATAACCAAAATTAGTTCTCCTAATGTTGGTGCTGCAAGATCTGCCTTTTTATTCAAATGTGCTACCATTTTATGTCCTAGGAATTAGCCGCTCGATGGCTTGTTTTATAGCATTTGTTGGTCTACAATCAGGAACATCTTGGCATTTTGGGGTTGTGGTTTGGGAAAAATCGCTACAACCCAGAGAGGGGTTAAAAACACATTTTCCCGCAGATTCAGACCAAATGCAAATAGAGTAATTGTTTTCGCCAATTGTTAAGTTTGGATAAGAGTTTACGCAAATGCTTTCGCTTTTATGAATTGTACAAATTGGATTTTCATAGCCCCTTGCAGAAGAATTCCACTCTCCGCCGATTTCTCCAGTACAGGCTGAATACCAAATATTTCCAGCACCTTTAAAGCCAACTATAACTATAAGTAAAATTATAAATGCAATTATTACTAAGACTCCAATGGCCAGCTGCTCCAAGGTCCACTCAGGCATTTTTATTTAAAATTTAGGAAATTCTATACCTCCATAAGCAATCATAATTAGATAAATTATAACTATTATTGCAGCAATTGAAGCAATAACTAAAACCAATTGCTCCATTTCCATAGCATTTTTTACTAAATTTCATAATTTAAATAGCTTCTGTTATTCCTACTACGAGACTTCCAAAGAATAGCGAACATATCAAAGTTATGACTGTGTAAAATACTACTGCTAAAAGCAAGTTTCTGGCCAAAACATTTTCTTCTTCAATTTTATCTGCGCCATTTACTAAACCTGACAAAAGAATAGACATTATAAAAACAATTTGAATTAAATAAATACCTACAATTATTTGGAAAATCCAGCCAGGCAGCATATATTTGATTTGGAAAACATCTAGCAGGCCTGCTCCAAATGGAACTTCTCCACCTGCTTCAAATCCGCTAAGTCTTTGCCCAAGTTGGCTCAAAATTTTTGTCGTTAGAAAAGAAAGCCCTACGACAATTCCAGATATTGAAGGCGCAAAGAGCTTTATTTGCGAGCTTAAGGAAGAAATTGTGTCTGCAAGTAAATCTTTAAGCCTTTCTTCTACTCTATGCGCATTTGTTAAATAGCGAGAAATTGTTATTAGGGAAGATGCTGCAATTTGAGGAGATTTTTTTGTTGCTTCAACCAAGGTATTCATAACAGATTTTATTATAGCAGATGGATAATATGTTATGGCGCCTTCTTTTTCGTCGAAAATTGCTTCTTTCAAAGACATTCCTTTATTTCTTATATTATCATTTATTATTTTGAAAAAGTCGATAACTTCTGCCTTTGGCATTGCCTCAATAAGCTCAGGAAGTGCGGCTTCTATCGGCTTGCCCTGAGACATTATATTGCCGAGTTGAAAAACTGCTGCAGCAAATTCTTGCTCAATTTTACTCATTTTTCGTTTTATTTTTATAATTGTGTTATTTCTATACCAATAGAAAGCCCCAATGCCAAGACCAATTCCTGCAATTGCAATTGTTGAAAGTGCTAATGGCAAAATTGTAAATGCAGCATCACCGACAGGCGGATTTTTAATGAAGAAAAGAAGGGTTGGGGCTAAAAAAGCTGCGGCGACAGCAGCACCAACCAAAGGCGGGCTTAGCTTTGGCTTTGCGTATTTTTCAGTTAAATGCATGTAAATATCTGTTGTTATATTTGAGCTTGCTGGCCTTGTTGTCAAAATTGATCTTGCCAAAAGATAAACGCCTATGGGCAATAAAATATTATAAAGGAGTGCAATTTGCCACCATTTTATTGTTGCGCCCATAAAAGCCGAGACCATAGGCAACATTACTAGCCCCATTACTGGCAAAACAGTACCAAGCATGTGAAGTGTTTGGACGGGGCTTTGGAGCTCGTGTACAAAAGCCATCATTTTATCATAAGTTCCTTCGAGAATTATTTCTTCTGCTTTTTCAAGTATTTTCAAACGATCTTCTTTAGTTCCTGCAGTTAGTGAAGTTTCTAAAACATGTATAGAATCTATGAAAGCATCATCCCATCCTCTCCAAGTTTCAATATAATCTTCCAAAGCAGCAAAAATTGTTGAATATTTTTTTGTTTCGACATCCCACAAAAGCTTGACAAAATCTAAGCTCAATGGAGGGGATAGGTGCTTGGCAGCAAACCAAGTTGCAAGTTCTAAATTCGGGGTATGTTCCATGTAAATAACCATGTAAAGAACTGCCAAAATTAACTGATCAGAAGCTCTTGCTCGCCATGTAAGAAACATCCTTTTTGGAATTGTAGGTATTATAAAAAACAAGCTAACAGAGCCGAGCATACCACCAATTAAAATCATAAAATTGCCGAGCAAAAGTCCTATTATGAATGAAACTAGAACTCCTGCAATTGTGCTAAGCAGTGCTAGCGCATATACGCCTTGAGGTGTCGCAATAATATGTGCCATTTCTAGGAATGGCAACATTTGTTCTATTTCTGATTGCTTTAGTTTAAGCTTCAAAATACGCTCTGCTCTCGCACAAAGTCTTTCAAAAAGACTGTGCCCTATACCTAACTGCTCTTCTCTAAAAATTCTATAAGCTTCAGAATATGAAACAGATGGACGTTCTGTTAGTTCTGCACCTAGCTCTTCTTCAATTCGCTTTTCATATTGCCTTTTTAGTTTCTCTACGTCCATTATAGCCTTTTTTTCTCTTTTTCTTTTTTAACTTGTTGCGTGAGCCACGCAGACCACTCTGAATAAACTCTTTTTGGATCTGTAAAGCCGACTTCTTCTGCAACTGTGCTGCAAAGTCTATGAAATTCGTCATTTGCTGCTACAACAAAAGGTGCTTCTAGCAGCTCTGGCAGGCCTGCTTTTTCAGCAGCATCTACTATTGCTTGCTTTATTTTTGCTCTGAGTTCTATATTTTGCCACATCGCATCCCAATTTCCAGCCCACTCTCGTACTCTCGAGCCAACTGCTTTGATAATTTCTGATTCTCCCTCCATTAGACCTGGAGCAGGCTCTAAAGTATCTTTTGAAGCATTATAGCGCATTAGGTCTGCAAAACCTTTTTCTGCTATCGGATCTTCTGTCCAAAACTTTCGCACTTCTGCAATTTGAGTAAGCCTTCTCCATCTCTCTAAGCCAGACGGCGATGTTACAACATTTGCAACTACAATGATATCTGTTGCTTTGAAAGATGTTTTTGGCACACCTAAGTCATTTACAACTCTATCATAAACATCATAAGGACCTGCACCATGGATTGTGCCGGCAACAGTTTTCGCAAGTGCACCAACTCTCATGGCCTCGTAAAGGGCTCTTGCTTCTACTGATCGAACTTCACCAATTATTAGTGCTGAGTCGCCAAGTCGCAGCGCTGTGCGAATTGCTTGTTCTGCTGGCACTTCTGCCTCTGCGCCAGTTATGACAGAACGAGTTTTCATAGACAAAATGTCATAGCCAAGTGCTCTGTACTGCGATACTGGAAGTTCTAAAGTGTCTTCCACAGTTAGAATTCTATTAGTGCGAGAAATTTCTGTTATGAGTGCACCTAGAAGGCTCGTTTTTCCAGCAGATCTTGTTCCTGCAATTAACATTGTTCGCGCTCCGTCCATCAAAAATGAAAGTAGACCTGCTGCCAATGGCGTAAGCATTTTTGATTGAATAAACAGCGGTAAAGTCCAAGATTTATCTCTATGTCTTCTGAAAGCGAAGGCATAGCCCGTAGGACTTAGTGGTCTTTGGAGTGCTGCAACTCTTGCTCGGCCGTAGGGCAAAATTAGGTCAGAATCTAAAACTGGATTTGCTTCGTCAAATGGCCTGCCTGAAATTAATCTGAGTTTTGTTGCCCAGCTTTCACCTTCTTTTTGCAATGGTACAATATTTGTTTTGCATTCACCAAAGTCGCCATGAATTATAGAAATAGGAGTTTGGCCCAAAGGTGCATTTACAACTAAATCTTGAATATTTGGATCTGAAAGTAAAATTTCAATTAGCCCAAAGCCGATTGTATACCTGACTAAAATGCGAGCAAGCTCTTCTATTTCTTTATAGCTTAGTTTAAGACCTCGCTCATTTGCTAAGTCTTCTAAAAGGTCTTGCGAAATTGATTGGAAAATTTCCCTAGTTCTTGCAGGATCTATAAATTCTGATCTCTGCGGCTTATGCTCTGCTAAAACTTCTCTTGCCGTAATTAACAAATCATATTTTTCTTGCTCTAGCTGAAATTCATTTGGAATTAAATGATAAAGAGGTCGAACATCTCTTGGTATTTTCAAAATTAAAACTTCATTACCCTCTGCTATTTTGTAAGCTGCGAGCTCTTCTGCGCCAGCTGGATAAGAAGTTACTAGCTTTGTATACATGAAATTCGGCCTTATTGTTGGCCTGAATAGCTCTTTGTAAATTGTCCGGTCTCCAACAGAATAACCCTCAAGTCTTTGTTCTACAAGTTGTATTAGTGTTGTGCTTGAAAGCAGATCAATTGTTCTCTTTAGCGCAACTAAGAATGGCGAAATGCAGCTTTTATAGTCTGGAAGCAACGGTCTTTTTAGCTTTGCTTCCTCTTCCATACTTTTTCGTCGCAAAGTTACATAAGCACCAATAGGGTCTTCTTTTAGCTGTCTTAGCAAAACTGTTTGAAGAAAAGCTCTCCATGCAGGACAATACCTCTCGCAAGCAGGATTTAAAGGAGTAATTGTAGCTAAAATATTTTCCTCTTTGACTAATTTTTTATAAACATCAACTATGTCAAGCAAAAGCTTTGTTTGATACCAATCATATTCGTATTCTTCTCTTTGCAGAAGAACAATCTTAGACACTTTTCCAACTTCTAACAAAATGTCAAAAATACGAGAAAGAACATTTGGCTCGTCTTCAAGTGATGGCGTAAATGGCGCGCCTTCATAGTTTACTCGAAGAACCTTTTCTCCTCCTTCTTTAACTAGCTGATATTCTCCAATCTCAGGCATGGCCAACTAAAACATTTATTTTTTGCTTAATAAAATTTGCTAATCCTGAAGCGTAGCATTTAATAATGCGGAATTCCTATTTAAAACATGGCCCAAATTCCAGAAAAACCACTACTAAGCCCTCTTCAACCTGCCCAAGCTATGCCAGAGCCGCAAAGAAAAATACCAGTAGAGCTTCAGCAATTTCAAACAAAGTTGTCTGAAGAGCTTTCTTCGGTAGGTGCTAGGCTAAGGCTTGTTGAACAAAAAATTGAAGGTTTGAGAGGTCATGTGCAGTTGCTAGACAATACTTTAATGGAGAAGCACAAAAGCCTTGTTTCAGACATAAGAGAACTTCAAGATAATTTACGTATGATTAGAGCAGACCTAGATGGCCAAAAAGAGCTTATTGATAGGCTAGCAAAAAGAATGGAAGCCCTTGCCTCTGCAGAAGAAGTAAAAGTGCTTCAAAGATATGTAGAACTTTGGCAACCTCTTCAATTTGTCACGAGGGCGGAAGTAAAAGCACTAGTGCAAAATGTTTTAAAGGCGGCAGGTATTAAAATTAAAAAGGAGGAATAAATGGCCTTCGAACTATTTAAGAAAAAAGAAGCTCCAAAAGAAGAATTTAAAGGCTTTGAAATTAAACCAGAACTTCTTCCAATCCCTGTTGGTCCTGCGGCAGAACAGTTGCCTGCGATGGAAGCACAAGGGCTTAGACCTGCTGTTCCACTAACACAAGCCTCTGCTCCACCATTTAGTTCCTTTCCATCAATGCCAAGTGCTCCAAGTCCGTCTTTGCCATCACCACCTTCCCCACCTTCCAGAGAACTGCCTCCTCCACCAATATTTAAACCTGAGGCGCCAAAGCCAGCATTTGAAGAAGTTGAGGAATTTGTAGAGGCTACTGTTTCTGAAAAATGGGAAAAATTCAAAAGAGAGCTTGAAGAGCTAAGAAAAGTTCAAGATGATTTCTCTGCAAGCTTATCTGGTCTTTCTGAACGAATGACTGCTTTGGAAAAGAAAATGGACATGGTAATTCAACAAGTTCTTGGCAAAGTTGAGGAGTATGGCAAAGGCGTAGCTGATGTTGGAGTAGAGCTAAAAGCGATGCAAAAAATGTTTAACACAATTATGCCAACATTTACAGAGAATATAAAAGAACTACAAGAAATTGTAGAGAAAGTAAAAAGTGAAGGCTTTAAGAAAAAGTAGCTACTTTTTTGGCTCTCTTGTTATAAAGTAAGTAGCTAAGCCGAAAGTTGCGAACAAAATAATTAAAGAAAGAATTTGTGGCGATGTTAGAATTCTAAGTACTTGTAGCATTCCGAAGGCTGCTGCTTGTTCTCTGGCAGTTGCATTTGGTCCAACTAAAGAAAGATTTAGTCGCTCCGCTTCTTCTGGGTATTGAATCAGCATTGTCGGTTCTGGGAAGACTTGCGAAATCACAACAAGCACAAGAATTAGAATAATTAGTACGAAAATGCCTGTAGCAGCTGGATTTTTTGTAAATAACTCTGACATTGTTTCTGCTTTTATGCCAATAAATGTGAAAATCAAAAATGCCAAGACTAAAAGGAGCAAAAAAATTGTAAATAGGGGGATAAATTTGTTAATGAATTCTACTGCTCTTGCCATTGAAATGAAAATTAAACCGACGACAAATGCAATTATGCCATTTACCCATTTATGCTCGCCAAATGGTTTAAACTTGACTAAAAGCGCATAAACTGCTGCAGTTATTAGCAGAAAAGGAATTATTGTGGCGTATACGCCTGCTTTCTGCAAAATACCTATTGCGTCTAAAAGTGTTGCCATTTATTTATTCGGATACAGTATACATGAGGTATAGAATTGCTATAGGTATGCCAATTACCAACGCTGCTGCAACTAACCAAACAATTTCTTGTTCAGTTAATTCGATAGGGATCAGTCCCATCATAAATTGTGAAAATATTTGCAAGCTTGGAATTGGAGCTACAGCTCCCACCATTGCTACAAAAATTACTATGACCACAAGAACTCCAATTACCATAGCAGTGTTCCATTTTCCTGTAGCGCTTGGTCCAAAAGATATTCCAAACATAGTCAAAATCATCATCATCAAAACTACAAGTATTATCAAAAAGCCTGCTTGAGGAACTACTTGCTGAATGGCGGTCACAACAGGAGTGTAAGCTACAACAAAAAAGCCCACGGCAAAAGCTATTGATGCTGCAACGGGCTTGACCCATGCCTTATCTGGCTCTCCAAGAACACCCGTCTTCATTAGAACTCCATAAACTATTGCAAAAGTGAGTAGAAAAGGCAAAACCACTTTGAAAAATCCAAACTGAGCGATAAGATTCAACACTCTGTCAACGGGTGCGATGCCAATGCCCTCTGCACTTTCGGTCAGCTCTTCAGCAAGCTGAACTAAAAACTGTATGGCCATGTCAAATAAAAGATGTGCTTCAAATATAAATGTTACGCTAAGTCCCTAAGGTTACGTAAAACCCAATTCGCAGCCAATGAATTTTATCAATTCTCTAAAAGATAGTCCATTGTTCTGTTTTAGCCAATTCTTTTTCGAGCCAAATTAAATGCTCTTTGATTTTTTGGATATCTCCCTTAACAAGATTCTTTTCTAAAATACCCAGTACTCGCGCTGCAAACCCGATTTTTTCTACCTGGGTATTTATTAAATAGATATCTTCAAGGAAAACTCCATAAGGGCCAAAAACTGGATTGATAAGATGGTTTAATATAGCGGTTACATTTTGCTCAAGTTTTTCTAAATTGAGCTCTTTCAGCTTTTCTAGAATAACTGAGTAGCTATTTTTCAAGAACGCATAGAATTCTTTTTCATCACGTTCTAATTTGTTAAGTGAAACCAAAGCTTTTGTCTGTGCTAATTCTGCTTTTCCTTCTTTAAATACCCCCCAAAGATAGTCGATTTCCTCTTTAATTACTTTCTCAAAAGCTTCGACCTTTTTTATTGTCGCCAACACAAACTGCCTAAGCTCTTCCAATGTGCGTTTCCTCGCACCTAGCTCAACCATTTCGATAAAAAGAAAAAGAGATATATAAATATATCTTACTTCGAGAAACTTCTAAACAAAAAACTTTTTAAATAAAGCTACTTATTATTTTAGCATGGCTATTGGCTCGTTACTTTCGGATGCGAACAACTTGTATTTTTTGGTGCAATATCCAACAGAGCAGCTATCAGTGTTGTATAGCTTTTTCGTGGACTTTTTTGCTAAACCTGGCATAAGTGGTACTGCAGTACAAATTCTTTTTGTTATGTGGCTATTATTCTCTTTATTATTTACTACTCTTCTGTACAAAATAGAGATATTCGAAAACGTTGGGGGCAAACGCTTATCCGTGGTCTTTTCAGGAATAGTTGGATTTGTGTTTGGCTTCTTACTGATTCGCTTTGCACCAATAGATTTCTTTTATTACATATTATTGGGAATTTTGTTTCTTGCTGTAACACTCGTAGGGTGGCTTGGTTATAGTGCTCTTAAAAAAGGACTTGCGGATCTCGGAAGTGACTTTTTGTTAACTTTTTTAGGTCTTTTTGCAATAGCCAATGCTTGGACGCTTCAAAGAGGCTCTGACTTAATTGCCGCCGAGTTTGCACTTACATCGCCTTGGTGGGTTCCGATGGCGACTTTCGCGATGTATGCAATAGGCTTTATCGCTGCAATTTTCGGCATTGGGGCATTAGCTCTTACATTCAGCGGAAAAGGCGTAGGAGGGGTTGGAAGAGGCTTGAAGGAGGTTGGTATAGGCTTGAAGGCGGCTGGTGGGGGGTATGCTGAAGCGAAACTCGCAGCAAAAGAATTTGCTTTAATAGAGATGGAAAAGTTTGCACTTGGTGGTATAATAAAAGATCTAGATAAGATAAAGGAGATGATAAGAAAAAAGTCTTCAGCCGGCAAAATAAGAAAGAAACTCAATACAAATATAGCAGAAAGGATTAATAATTGGGAAAGGGGACTTGTTCAAATTCGCAAATTTGTTGATACAGTGATGAGGGATTTTGCAGCCAATCAGCAGGCGCCAGAGTATCAACTAGCCGCAAAAATCGATGCGGAACTTAAGAATTTAGAGAGTAGGTTCGCGGACGTCAGGAAGTTGCTTGTAAAGTGCACCAACACACTAAACGAGGCAGACGTCCAAGGATTAATTAATTACATAACATACAACATTCAAAAACCTGAAAATGTTGTTATGACTTGGTCAGCAGAATTGTATAGATTAATTAGCAAGCCTTAAATTCTTTTTTCTTTTTAAATCGCAAATCCGATATATAGAAAACTTTTTAAGCTTTTATTACCATAATATAGAATGCGCAGACCAAAAGAAATTAAGTTGCCGAATGCGAAAAGTTTGGTTTATGCGCCATTTCTAGGCTGGAAAACCAAGCTAGTAAAGAAAAGATGCAGCTATTATGTCGTAATTGACAAAAGAGTTCTTCGAACAACACTAATTGCGCCAGGAACACATATCTATTCTTATTTCGGCTACGACGATGCAGGGAGACCAATAATGATTACGTTCTTAGATGCAAAGAACTTGCGCGGGGAGATTGAAAATCTATAATCACTGACGACAAAACGCTGATTTGTTTAGAGGCATTGCCCGATTTCTTCAAAAATTTTGCTTAAAAGCGTAAAGCCTTTTCGATTAAAGATGCGCTTTTGTTAAACTGCACAAAGTTTAAAAGTATGAAAATTCATATTATTCATACTATGAAAATTGAAGTTACCAAAGTAACGGCAAGGGGACAAATAGTAATTCCGCAAGAGATAAGGAAAGAAAAAGGTATAGAAAAAGGAACGCAACTTTTGGTGTATACTGAAGACGATGCGATAATTTTGAAGCCAGTTTTTGCCACAGACAAAATTAAGGCACTAAAAGAATTTGAAAAAGTCCTAGAACCTTTACGGAAAAAATTTGCTTCAGCAGGACTGACAGAAAAAGACATCGAAGCCGAAATAAAAGCATACAGGCAAGAAAAGTATGCCAAAAGTAGTGCTTGACACTAATGTTTTAGTTTCGGGCTTGCTTTGGAAAGATGGTCCACAAGCGAAGCTACTTCAGTTAGCCCGGCTTGGAAAATTTGAAGTTATTCTTTCTTTAGAAATCATTACGGAGTTACATGATGTTTTATTAAGGCCAAAATTTAGATTAACGGAAGAAGAAGTTGATAAGGCCATAAAAGAAATTCTCAAATTTTGCAAAGTTGTTGTGCCAAACTCAAAGCTAAATGTTGTAAAAGAAGGCCCTAGCGATAATATGGTTATTGAGACTGCTGTCGCTAGCTCAGCAGATTTTATTGTAAGTGGTGATGCGCATTTGCTCAACTTAAAAACTTACGAAAGCATAAAGATAGTAAACACTTTTGAATTTTTTAAAGAGCTATTTAGAGATTAGACTTCAGATCTTGCACTTTGTCAAACATATAGCCCAATTATGCGCATAAGTTGCGCTATTTCAGATTTTATGCTACGCATAAGGCTATCATAAATTGCAGGACATTCTTCCATAAGTCTGTTAGCTAAGACGCTTGCCTGACACCTAAAGCCCACAATTAAAGCTCGAAAAAGGCCATACAACTCAAGTAGTTCTTCTAATAAAAGTTCTTTTTGTTTTTCAGGTGGGTTAAAACCTAGCTGTTCACGAAGTAGTTTTAGAAATCCTCGCATATCTTTTACAACGCGATTTAGGTCTTGCACGCCCCAAGTGAGCGGAAGAGGGCGCCCTTCCTCAGGCCATTTTACTTTAGTTCTTTCAATAATGGCTTTTGAAACTGACATAGCTATTTTTAGTTCAGATATTAGGGCTCGCCTATATCCTCCATAATTGGGTAATTGCTTTATTTGTGGCTCGTTAAATTTTACAGATAAAAATGCTGCTAAAAATTTAACTCCAATTATCAGCTCTTTCAACGCAAGTGCTAAAAGCTCACATCTTTTTGATGAAGGCGCTCCAAGCTCTAGCTGTTTGACGCGTGCGATTGAAGCCTCTAAAAATTTAGTAGCTTCTTCGATGCTTTTTATTTCACTTTCTATGGTCTTTTTATAGACAATAGCCATAATTATCTCAACTTTTTTTTGAATGGAAATTTATTCTCTTGCTTCCTCTCTTCCAAGGGCTTGCAGCTCTCTTATAAGTGTGTTTATTTCAGATTCTATTGCACCTTTGAAACGCTCATAAGTCATTTTTCTGCCTGCCATTCGCTCTTCTCTTAGCTGGCCGTATAGGTATGCTACTAAGTATCTAAAGCCGCCTATTAGATCTCTGAACAATGCAATTAGCTCTTCCTCTTCAAAAACTTCTGCTCGCGCTTCTGCTCTGCTCAAGCCTCTTGCCTCGGCTCGCTCTTCTTTTGAAATTGCACTAACAATCAACTCTGCCCTTCGAATCGCATCGCGCAACATTTTAATAGCGCTTTGTATATCTTTTATTTCGGCTTTTTCTGCACCGATTTCTCCTCTAGTTCCTCCAAATAATGCTACCATTTTGCCTCCTCTTCTAACAAGACTCTTTTGAATTATAAACTTTTGCTTAGATTTAGAAATTCGATAAGTTTTTAATCTACCTTAAGTTTAGCTAAATGTAAATGGTAAAGGCTTTGAAAGTTAAAACAGAACTTGCACAAGCTGCAAAAGAGCTTTTGCTCGAGAAGGGCTGGCTGGCTAGCAATTACTCAATAGGGCGATCTGCGCAGCGTTATGTTTTATTTCCTTTAAGCCAATCTGCTGATGAAGACTTTCTTAAAAAGCGTTTTCCTGGGGCGAAAATAGAAGAACGAAATTTGCAGCCCTATTCTCTAAAATCAAAAAATCTAAAGAGCTTACTTAAAGGAATAATTCCGGATTCTGAAATTGGCAAACTAATTAAAAGCTATGACGTTGTAGGAGACATTTGTATTTTAGAAATACCTCCGGAGCTAGAAAAATTTGAGCTAAGTATTGCACACACAATTAAAAGAAGCTTTCCAAACATAAAAGTTGTTGCAAAAAAGGCTGGCAAGAGAACCGAAGTAGAAAGGGTGCAGCCGCTAAAAATAATTAGTGGCGAAAACAGGCTAACAACAATATATAAAGAGCATGGCGTGCTAATGAAAGTTGATTTGGAAAAAGTATATTTCAGCCCAAGAGCTTCTAATGAAAGGCTAAGAATTGCACGGCTTGTAAAACCCGGAGAAAAAGTACTTGTTATGTTTGGAGGTGTTGGGCCTTATGCTTTAGTTATTGCAAAACATCAGCCGAATTGTAAAATTTGGACTGTGGACATAAATCCTGCTGCACATGAGCTTGCAGTTCAAAATGTTCGCCTCAATAGATTCGGGCACATTATAATTCCTTTACAAGGAGATGTTAAAGAAGTTGTGCCAAAAATTGGAGAGCTTTTTGACAGAATTATAATGCCTTTCCCAGAAAAAAGCTGGGATTTTTTAGGGTTAGCGCTTAAGTTTGCTGCTCCTAGCGCAACAATTCATTTTATTATTTTCTCAGAGGAAGACAAGTTAAAGGAAGCTGAAAACAAAATTCTAGAAATTGCAAAAAAAGCTGGCAGAGCCGTCAAAATTTTAAATTGGCGAATTTTCGGAAGTTATGCACCTGGTGTTAATAGGTATACTTTTGATATTTTGGTAAAATAACAAAAATTAGTTAAGTAAATCTCATTTGGACCTCGCGGCCAAAGAATTTGGACGCCTTCCGCGCATTTCTCTCGCTTTCGGCTGTTATTTTCTCTAGTTCTGGCAAGCTCTTTTCGGCAGAGCTAATATGTGACTCTACTAGTGGCATTGTATGGGAACAAGTTGCAATAGCTGTTTCTGCTTTACGTAACTCTGCTACTGTACTTTTAACACTAACCACTACTTCTTGTATTTCTGTTACGATCGATCGTGCTTGTTCCCCGAAAATCTCGCTGTATTTTTCAGCTAAAAGCCTGAGCTCATTTGCGCCAGATTCTAAAAGATTTGCGGAGTCTTCAGCACGCCTTAGATCAAAAGTTAGTTGGTGTTCCATTGACGCAATTGCGGCATAGCTTTTGTACAAATTTTTAAGCATTGTTAAATAATCTTTAAATGTTAGCTCCATGGTTTTACTAAAGTTTGCATACAGCTTTAAGTTTGTTTTATTTTGAAACCACTCTCGAAGCGCTTGTATTGCAGCATGCTCTTCTTTTTCACCCTTACCTATTTTTTTAATAGCTTGTTGTGTGCCCTTAAGCATTCTACCTTCAAAACCCAAACCAAATAAACTAAACAAAAATCCTCCGCCATAGTTGAATTTCGGTGCTACTACGTCTGCTTGTTTAAAATAAAGCGTAGCTCTTGGCAACTCTGCTCGAAGAGCTTGAAAGTTTTGTTGCCTCTTAGACAATTGTCCCCGAAGTTCGGCTATTTTATCTCCTAAATCGAGCTCTTTTTGTGACGGCTGAACTCCAGGGGCCCTCGCGGACCGCATTTCCTCGAACTCTCTTTGGAGTTCCGCTATATCAGATCTTAAGTCTCTGACTGCTTGCCTATGCCCATTAATTAGTGCGTTGTCAAGTTGCTTTAAGTTTGAGCTTAGCTTTTGAAGTTCGCGCACAAAACCAACTTTTTCTAATTTTTGTATGGTTTGCAAATCAAGTTCTAGCCTACGAATAATACCTTCTTCACCAAGCAACTCTTTATAAAAGAGCTGTTCTTTTTCGGCCATACCTTCTAAAGCTGGCAGTAAACCTTTTTGAGCAAAATCTACTACACGATCTAAAAAGCGTGGTGCTGCAGCAGGATTTTTCACCGCAGCTTTATAAGCACTTAAAACTGCTTGGTTTATCCAAATCATAATTGGCTTGAAACGGATTTCTAAGGCAGAAATGTTGCTCCCTAGCGAGGAGACCATTGTGCTGAAGCGAGTAATGCTTTCTACCAAGCGCTCGGTATCAGCAATTTCTGTTCCGAGCTTTTTTTCTGTTACTATAAGTTCTCGCTCTTCGAGTAAAAGTGCACGTTCTTTTGTTGAAATTTTAATGCCATATTTTGCTGCTGCTTTCTTTACTTTTCGCAAGCTTTTTTGAATTTTGTCCATTCGCTTTGTTAATTGCCTTAGTCTCTTTGCTCGAGCTTCTTCTAGCTTCGCTTCTTCCTCTTCTTTCATAAGCTGTGGTGAAGGTTTACCAAATTCTTTTTGGAAAGCGATATGTTCTTTTAATAAAAGGAAAATTGTTTTTACGTCTCGCAGCAAATCATCAACCAATTTAATTTCCTCTTTAACAAAACCTTGAAAAGCGACAGCTTCTTCTTTTAATGCTATTGAAAGTCTTTTATAAAAGTATCCGGCACCGACGAGCCAAGTCAAACTACGTAAACTTGCTCCCTCTTGACGTATAAAATTAAGAGTTTTCTCCAAAGCCGCAGTTTCTTTTGCTGTCGCTGCTTGGATTTCTTTATCTCTCCTAGCCTCTTTTCCGATTGCTTGGGCGCATTTGTTCAGAAGCTTCTTTGCGGCGCGTATCTTTTTTTGCATCCATTTATTAGCTCTATATTCTGCAAGCATTTCCGCAATATCTTTTTCTTCAAACGCAGTCTCTTGCAGTAAACCAAAATCATAACGAGCTTGCTCCGCGGCCATACCTCGCTCTTTGGCTATAAACTGTAATAGCATAGAAGCTGCCCAAGATTTCTCAGCAACATATTGCGCAAGACCCTTACCACGACCTTTTGCCAATAAACCGTAGCGCTTACCAAATACTGTTTGAGGCGATGCCCGACCTTTTGCTTCTATTTCTGCTCCAGCAGCTTCAGAAAGCGATTTTACTATTTCTGCATCTTCTATGTAAGTTTCTATGGCTGTGCTAAAGTTTGAAAGAAATTGCTCGTGCCTCTGGAATATTTGCTCAAGAACCGAAATTGTCCGTTCCAGCTGTGCTTCCAATTGTTGGATGGGAATGGGCATATTTCTTTACTTAAATTTTGTTATATAAATGTTTTTTTAAAACTCTCAACAAAGTTTAAAAATGTGGTAAAAAACACTGTTTAGATGGCCGAAGGATTTACAGTAACGCCTTGGGAAGTTAAAGGAAAAGTCGATTATGAGAAATTAATAAAGCAATTTGGAATAGAGCCACTTACAGACCAAATTTTAAATCAAATTAAAGAGCTGGCTGGCGAGCTTCACTTCATGCTTCGCCGCAAAGTATTTTTTGCGCACAGAGATTTGCCATGGCTTTTACAAGAATATAAAAAAGGGGACAAATTTTTCCTTTACACTGGGCGAGGACCTTCTGGCCCAATGCACATAGGGCACTTGTTGCCATTTGTTTTTACAAAATGGCTTCAAGATAGGTTTGATGCTGAAGTTTGGATTCAATTTACAGATGATGAGAAATTTTTATTCAAGGAAGAACTTAGCTTAGAGCAAACCAAAAGCTTTGCATATGAAAATGCACTCGATGTAATTGCTGTTGGTTTTAAGCCGCAAAAAACACATTTTCTAATTAACAGTAGACCTGAGCATGCAGGTATTCAGTATGTAGAAGCAATAAAAATTGCTAAAAAAATAACTGCTTCTACTGTAAAGGCTGCCTTTGGCTTTACAGACTCTTTCAACATAGGGCAATTCTTTTTTACTGCGATGCAGGCAGTCCCTGCGATTTTGCCTTCTGTGCTTGCTGGCAGAAATATTCCTTGCTTAATTCCGCTAGCTGTAGACCAAGACCCGCATTTCAGAGTTGCGAGGGATGTTTATCAAAAACTTGGCTTTTATAAGCCGGCTATTTTACATGCAAGATTTTTAACAGGCCTTCTAGCGGGCGGAAAAATGTCAAGTTCAATTCCGAATAGCACAATTTATACAACAGATAGCCCAGAACAAGTTAAAGAGAAAATAATAAAGCATGCTTTCTCTGGAGGACGAGGTTCTTTAGAAGAACACAGGAAACTTGGAGGTGTTCCGGAAATAGATGTTTGCTATCAATGGCTCGAATCCTTTTTTGAGCCAGACGATAAAAAACTAGCCAAAATTTACAACGATTACAAGTCTGGAAAACTTTTAACTTCGGAGCTAAAGCAATATACAGCTGAGAAAGTAAATTCTTTCTTAAAAAAGCACCAATTGGCAAGAGAGCGCGCAAAAAAGAAATTAGATAAATTTTTGTTTAAGTATAAATACCGTTAACTTTTTATTTACAAATGTTAATAATATGTTAACATGCTAGAAAAATTATTTACGTCAAAAACTAGAATAAAATTATTAGAGTTATTACTTTTTAATCCGCAAAAAGAATTTCATATAAGACAAATCTCTAGAATGATTGGCATATCTGCACCATACATAGCGAAGGAATTAAAAAATTTAAAAGAAATCAATTTAATAATAGAATTTCGGAAAGGAAATCTGAAACTTTTTAAAATAAATAAAAAAGCACCAATATTTGAAGAAATTAAGAGAATATTTTTGAAAACAGAAAGTTTTGGTGAGATATTAATTAAAAATTTGAAAAATCTAGATATCAAATACGCATTGATTTATGGTTCTTTTGCATCCGGTAAAGAAAGCGAAAAAAGTGACATCGATCTGCTAATCATAGGAGATGTTAATGAGGAAAAGGTACTCGAAGTTATACGTTCATTAGAATTAAAAACCGGAAGGGAGGTAAATTATATTTTGTGGAATAGTAAAGAATTTGAAGAAAAAATTAGAAAAAAACATCATCTGTTAATTGAGATTATAAAAAAGCCATTTATAATGCTAATAGGGGATAAAAATGAGTTTAGAAAAATTGTTAAAAGATAGAAAAATAGAAAAGATCGAAAGAAATGAAGAGCTTGCAAAGAAAACTTTTGCCCTTGCGCTACGGGACATAGCTGTTGCAAAGAAAAATCTTGAAGATGGCAACTACGATTGGACACTTGCTATTGCATACAATGCTATGCTTCAGGCTGGAAGGCTTTGATGTTCTCAAAAGGTTACAGACCCACTGGTGAATATAAACATGTTGGAGTATTGGAGTTCCTTCGCGAGGTATTTAGTGGCGAGTTAGCGAATAAGATGATAGATACTTTCAACAGATTAAGAAAGAAGAGGCACAGAGTTATATACGAAGAAACTGACATAACGTCTGAAAGTGAAGCTAAAAATGCCATAAGATTTGCAGAAGAATTTGTAAATGAAGTTAAAATCATCTTAAATATTACTTAATGAATGGGGCGACCCGGATTTGAACCGAGATCCGCCGGTCTGGAGCCGGCTGTACTGCCTGGTTATACTATCGCCCCGTAAACCTAATTTTGGCACAGAATTTAAAAAGTTTGGCTTTTGAATATAAGTATGGCAAAAAGCTTAGAAAAGAAAGTTGAGAGCGAAGATAAGTGCCCGTTTCTTAGAGTTGAAATAAAATATCCGACCACGCCGCTTTCGGAAAATACACTAATAGATATTTCTTTTAAAATTAGGTATTGGTGCGAAGCTAGAGGTGAAAAAGAAACTTTTGGAGTAAATCCTTGGAGTGACCTTTGCACAAAAAATTATACTAAGTGCGAACTTTATCAAAAGGCTCAAAACAAATTGGAAAAATGAGTTTGGAGAAAAATTTATGTGAATTTTTTGTTTGGCTACCAATGGCTGATGAATTCCAGACAACTCGCCTTCCAAGTAATATTTTAGGAATACCTTATTGCGTCCTTTCTAAAAAACTAGTTCCGGAAAACAATTGTTACGAGCCTTCTAAGTGCGATGTTTATAAGAACTATCTCTTTAAAAGAAAGAGTTAAGGTCTACAATAGGCTTTTTTGCAAGCCTATCGAGAGCTGCTTTTACTCTTTCCTCTGAGAAATCATGTCTATCCACTAAAAGCTCTTTTATTTTTTCATAGTTGGGCCTTTTCCACTCTAACTCAAAATCTTTTGTTACTAAGGGATTTAGGAAAAGTTGCTTCAAATTGTCAGCATTTGGTATTTTCGAAGCGTATTCACTAAATTTGCCTTCTTTAACAATTTTGAGAGCTGTTTTTGGACCAATACCTTCGATTCCCAAATTATAATCAGTCCCAATTAAAAGTGCAAGCTCTATTAGCTTTTCTAAATCTATTCCTAGGACATTTAGACACTCAGTAAGATCTATTAGCTCTGGCTTTACAACTCTTCCTTTTTTGCGAGTAGAAATTGTCAAATTTCGTATAAGTCTTGGAGCACCAAATAGCAAGCTATCATAATCCTGTGAAACTGCTGCCCAGGCATAACCTTTCAAAGCTAAATATGCGGCTTGTGCCTCACCTTCTGCAGGTGCTTGAATCCATGGCAAGCCCATAGCAGAAATAAGTTCTTTAGTTTCTGCCAGCATTTCTTTTGTTAGGCGCATTGTTCTCTGTGCAAATTTCTTTGCACTTTCAAAATCTTCTTCTTCAAAAGCTTCTTTGAGTTTGAGTTCTGCTTGATCTTTTGCAGCAGTTCGGGCTTCAATCGTTGCATATTTTTCCGCGGGTGCAACGCCGTCAAAGACAAAAACAGGCTTAATCCCAAATTCTATTAAATTTAAAGTTCTATAAAAAAGACCGGAAAGGTGGGATGTAACCTGTCCTTTCGAATCTGTCAAAAGTTCGCCATTTGGCTGTCTTATAACTGCTAAATACATATAAAGTTGGTTAAAAGCATCTATGGCTAAAACTTTGCCAGAAAGAGAACTTAGCTCTATTTCGTGTTTAATTAAAAGTGGCCTTAGATCTACACCCATTGCTAACCAATAGCTCGCCTTACATCAATTATTTCAACGGATTGAATTTCACTTAGTGATTTAATATCATTTTCTAATAAGTCTAAATTAGATTTTGCCTCATCGATCAAAAAAGTAAAAATTAATGCATTTAAGCCAAAGGCTACTGGTTCTTTTGTTACCGAGTGCATGTGCTTAGCTCCGAATTTCTTTATTTTTTGTTCTATTTCAGCTTGAAGTTTACTTAAATCTAGCTCAGGACTAGTTGGCATCACTTTTAGCTTGACAATTACATCTGCCATTATGGACCCTCAAAGCCGCATTGGCATTGATATTTAATGGAATTTTTCTTGCAAGATCCACACCTCACAATTTGCGCACCACAAACTGGGCAGGAAAATCTTGCCGCAGTCCTGTCGTTTTCCACAGATTTCTTACATGAAATGCAATTTAGCATTTTGTTTCTTTAATAACATAATTATAAAAAGATTACTATTCTAACATAAATATGCAATTAGCCAATTTAATAATAGCACTTATTTTAAAATTTGGCTATGGTGGAATATTTTTGCTCTCTGCCGGCGAATCTTGCTTACTACCAATTCCTTCAGAGGTTATTTTGCCATTCGCAGGCTATTTAGTCTTTAAAGGCCAAATGTCTTTTTGGTTGGCCGTACTAGCTTCTTCCTTAGGACAATTGCTTGGTTCCATAATTGCTTACTTTATCGGGCTAAGGTTTGGCAGATCTTTTGTGCTTCGCTACGGGCACTATTTTCTAATTTCAAAATCTCGCTTTAGCTCTATAGAGCACTGGTTTGGCAAATACGGCTCTGTAGCAATTTTCTTTTCTCGGCTTCTGCCTGCAATTCGTACAGTAGCTTCTCTGCCGGCGGGCATAGCTAAAATGCCTCTGAAAAGCTTTTTGCTTTGGAGTTCCACAGGAATTGGAATTTGGACAATTTTATTAGTTAGCTTAGGGGTTATACTTGGCGAGACATGGCAAGTAATAATTTCTTTTATTAATAAAGCCCAAATAGCAATTATTGCTGCAGCACTAGTCATCTTGCTTTGGGAATTTTGGAAATGCAAAAATGAAAATAAAACAACTGCCTGAAGATTTTATTGTTGAAGAGCTTATAGACCTAAATTTGCGCAAAGAAGGGCCTCAAAGCTATTTTTGGCTAATTAAAAGAAATTGGACAACACAAGGTGCAATTGCAGAGCTTGCTAAAAGAGCTGGCTTAAGCTATAGGAGATTTAAATTTGCAGGAAGTAAAGATAAATCTGCGCTAACAAAGCAAGCAATATCCGTTTTTAAAGCAGATCCTGAAAAATTACTAAGCTTAAAAATAAAGGACATTAAATTAGAGTTTATCGGTTTTGGAGAAAAGCCAATCTCGATAGGTTCTGCAAAAGGAAATCGATTTAAAATAACTGTTAGAGACCTTGGCACAGAAGATTGTAAAAAAATTAAAAAAAATTTGTTAAAAATTAAAACAAAAGGATTTAGAAATTATTTTGGCCCTCAAAGATTTGGAAGGGGGAATACTGCCGAAATTGGAAAAGAGATTCTAAAAGGCAACTTAGAAGGTGCTGTTAAAGAGTTTATTTGTTTCGAATCTGAAAAAGAGGGTGAAGAAAAAAGAAAGTTTAGAGAGCTGGCAAGCCAAAAATGGGGTTCTTGGCAAGTTCTTTATTCTAGTTGTCCTAGAGTTCTTAAGCTAGAGAGCGCTCTTCTTAGCTGGCTAATTAGAAATGAGCGAGACTTTGCTGGTGCACTAAGGGTTTTGCCAAAACATATTCGAAAACTTTTTGTTCATGCATATCAGGCAAAAATATGGAATTCTGCGCTAAGTTCTTTAAAGAAAATTTCTAAAAAAAGCTATCCTTTGCCAGGCTATGAGATAAAACTCGGCAATGATTCTTTTTCTAGAAAAGTTAAAGAGCTATTAGCAAAAGACGGCTTAACTTTAGATTCTTTTAAAGTAAGAAGAATGCCTGAGCTAGGTGTAAAAGGTGGGCTAAGAGCTGCAATTGTAAAACCAAAAAATTTAAAATTGAGTAAATTTGAAGAAGACGAGCTAAATAAAAGTAAGGCGAAAGTACTTATTAGCTTTGAGCTGCCTTCTGGAAGTTATGCAACAGTTTTACTTGACGCTTTGGTTTGTTAAATTTTGACTTAGCAAGTTGTATAGCTCATCTTCTGAAACAAAACCTAAGTAAGGCAAATCATTAACCACTAGTGCCGGTGTTGTATTTATTGCATATCTAATTTTCAAAAGATATATCGGGGAAAAATCTAGGTCTGCGTCGAAAGAATAAATCATTACCTTCTTTCCTTGTTTGTCCAACTTTCCTTTTACAGTTGAAAGAACCACCCCTTCTGCATCACAGTAAGGACAATCTTTGGAGTAAAAGTAAAGAATTGTTTGATAAGATGTGTTACACTTTGTATTAAGTTGTCTAACGAATTGCCAATGTTTTAGTTCTTCTAAAGTATATTTTTTCTTCAAAAAGTTTGATTGATAGTCGTCTTTTGGAAGCGAAGAAATTTTTTCTGCTAAAGTGTCTAAGTTGTTTGTTAAAATGCTAAAAGTTCTTAGTTCACAAGGGCTCTCTAGGGCTAATTGTTGTTCTACTAAAATACTTTCGGAATTCAAAGAAGTTTCTTCCAACATTCGTTCTAGTTGCGTTGTTTTTCTACCCATTAGCCAATCCGAAAAAACAAAACCGGATAGGAACACTAGGGTAGTCAGTGCAAAAACAGCTATTATTCTAGAGACTTGCATGTTTCCTCCTAAATATACTATTGTCCCATTTTACTCCGCCGAAGTACATTTCTTTGGCAAAGAGCTTGTAATAAATAACAAAAAGCCACCAAAGTGTAAAAAGAAAAATATAAAACAACAGGTAAAGAATGTAAGAAAGCTTTATTTTGTTTTTTTCATTTGAGCAATTTTCGGCAACAAAAAGCATCCCTAAGCTGCAAACTAAAATTGGAATTGCTAAAACTGTGCCTGGTCCAATATTTACACTAAAAGAAAAGTTTGAAAGCGCATTTTGAATATATGTTTGCAGCCCAATTGCTTTTAAAAGAATTAAGTTTGTGAAAAGATTTTTTCCAAAGACAAGAAAGCTAAACAAGCACAATATAATACAAAATGCGATTGATGTAACTGAAAGTAGCAAAATTAAAGACAGGATACCATATTTTTTGGGATTAAATAGTTCTTTATATTTAGTTAAATTTTCTAAAAATCCTAAATACCACCTAATTCTTTGTTTTGTTAGTGCTTTGAGAGTTTCTGGATTTTCAGCGTAAACAACTGCATCCATTGCATTTTTTATTTTTAATTTGGCTTTTTGAGCTCTTAGTGCAATTTCGATGTCCTCTGTAATATTTGACTCGTCTAATGGTTCTTTCTCCAAAAAACTTTTTCTAAAAATTGAGCCTGGGCCTGGCGTTACATGTATGGAATTTAAGAAATCGAATACTTTTCTTAGGAAAATACCAACTAAATATTCTACTTCTTGAATTTTTCCAAGAAAGGTTTTTGGCTGAAGAACTTTTAGAGCTGGTGTAACTGAGACTACTTCTTCTGAGCTAAAAAGAGGTATTGTTTTCTTTAATAAATCAGGGGCGGCTACCGAATCTGCATCCAAACAACCGAAAAACTCTCCTTTTGCTTTTGTAAGCGCAAAATTAAGTGCGCTTGCTTTTCCTCCTTTTTGGATCGAATAGACTTCTACGCCTTTTGACTCGTATTGCTTTGCAATTTCATAGGTTTTATCTGTGGAATGATTATTTTCTACTACAATTATTTGGAGTTTATCTTTTGGATAATCTTGGGCTAGCAAAGATTCTATTGCTCTTGCAATATGCTTTTCTTCATTGTATGCTGGAATTGCCATTGTTACATAAGGCCATTCTTTTGGTTCTGGGCGTTTTTCTTCATGGCTTTCTAACCATGTTAAAAGAAAGAAAATACTTGCAAATAACGAAATATAAGTTGCAATGTAATAAAGTAAAGTAATGGTTTCAATCATAGTTTTAGACCGAGTAAAGCATAACTTAGCCTATCAGCTGCTAGCACAAGATCTCCAGGACTTGCTCCAACAACATAAAAGCAATTATCTTGGCCATAAACAGAAGTGTTGTTTCCTAAAGTCAAAAATATTATTCCAGTTGTTTCTGAAGCATCTTTACATGTTTTAATTGGTACGTTTGGGTCTACTGGGTTTGCATCTTCAGAGTATGCTCCGATGACTTTAATCCCATACATTGCAGGTATTCGTGCAAGTTGTGCTGCTGCAATTCCGAAATGGCTTAAGTTTTGCTGATTTGGATTAAAAGTTATGTATATTTTTTGTTTATCTAGCAATGCTGTATAATTTCCAGACATTGGAATTGCTGAGGCATTTCTTGGATCTAAGTAAAATGCAATGGGTATTTTTTGCCCGCCAGAGTCTATTACAGTTCCAAAAGTACCGTCTTTTAATTTGTAAAAAGAGTGGCCTGAAACATTAAACTTTTCTAAAACGTTTTTTTCTTGAGCTGGCTTTTCTACATAAAGCGCTAATGCCCAGCCAGCCATGAATATTATTGTTAGGACTGCAAATAGCTTTCCCCATGGAGTTGTCTTTTTTGGAGTTGTTGGTACTTCTTCCATGTGAAATTCTTAAAAATAAGTCTTTAAAGCCTTTTCTAGCTAAATTTTTAGATTTTTTTAGAATTTTTGAAAATTCAAAAAAGAAAAAAGAAAAAATCGGCTTTAAGCCGATACTGTTGGAGCAGTCACTGTGTATGGCGCGGCTGTACCGCTAACAATGACTTGCTTGCCAACCAACTTGTCCTTGTAGCTTGTGTAGTCTTGTAAGACTGCTGCTGCAGCTCTTGTGTCTCCTGCTTCCCAACCGGCAACAATCAAAGCTACGTTGCTACCGCCAAAGGCATTTTCAATCAACTTTATTGTTGCTTGGTTTTCGCTTATGCCTAAGGCTTTTGCTGCATCTGCGCCGTATGTTGGGTATGTCAGACCAAGTGCTTGTGCAGTTAGCCTGTTAACTGCAGGTCCACCGACAAGGATCAAGTTTGTTGCTTTTGGATCGCTGATCTCAGTGTCTAGCTTTGCAATCTGTACGCCACCAAGGCTTCCGCCTGCTCCACCGACAATCTTTGTTCCTTGTGTGCCAATTATGGCTTTTACTTTCTGTTGTTGATTTGGTATGTCTATTATAACCGTGTCTTTGCTTGCTTGGTCTTTAACATCTTTTATGTAAGCACCATAGCTGAACAACACGTCGTTGTCTAGTTCTCCAAGTAGTTTGGACGTAGATATTGGAAGGCCATAAATCACATCTTCTGCTTCTGCCTTTCCAGATGTACCCATACCAACAAAAGCGCCACTATCTATAGATGTTGCTATTCCTAAGTCGAGGTCTGGTATAGTTAGGTACGGATCTGTACTTCCACCAGAGGTATCCGCATCTGCAAAATGCGCTTCGAGTTCTGTGTCGCCGTATTTAAATGTGAAAATTGTATCATTCATGCCGTCAGCATAGCTATACCTATCATCTTCATAGTATTTGCCATCTGTTGGGTCTTTGTAAAAGACCACTACTTCAGTGCTAGAATCGTCGTAGTACAGATATATCGATTGTGTTTCTTTGTTTTGGCTTGCTGTTTTTAGCGAATCTTTCGATGGGCCTTTTATTTCAAAGACTGGTACATTGGTATACGATGTACCCTTAATATCTACGCTGTCGTGGAAAGTTATTGTGTATTCATAGAATTTCTTTGTCTTCAAGCTGTCGAACTTTAACCAGAGGTAGTTTTCTGGCAAGTTCATTGTTTGGCCTTCTTTGATAACTGGGGAATCTGCATCGTCCCAATCGCCCACAAACTTTACACCGATGTAGTCGTTAGCGGCTATTTGAGAACCGGTTAGGGAAATTGTCCACTCCCAATCTGGATCGTCTTTAGAGCAGCCAGATGTTGCTGGTGTGCTGCAAGGTATGTAAAATGCCTCACCGTCTTTGTATGTTTTATCTACGTTTTCTCCAATAACCAAGGATGCAGCTCTTTCAGATTGTGTGTCTGAGTAAAATACGTCCTTGACTTTTACTCTTAAACCACCAACTTTTGCAGAGCTTCCTTTACTTATTATCTTTTCTTCAGAACCAACTTGCACAACTACAGAATTTGAGCCAACATTTACAAGCTTAACTGTTTTTCCTGCTACAGTTACTGTGTCGTTGAAATTCATGTAGTAATCAGTACCCATTTGTACAGTTATCGAATCAGCTGCTGCATCCATGCCCGTAATTGTCAAGCTCTTGCCTAAGAAGTCTATTTCTAAAGGTGTGTCAGAGCCTAAATTCGTTGTGTCTATGTCCTCATCAAATATATACTGGTATTCTAGCCCTCCAGATTTTACCGCAATTACAGGGTCCTTACCGAAATCTTTATCGTTGTCTGAAGACGTGTATACTGCTGGCGTGCTTGTACCTAAAATCAATTTTTCATGCACGTTGTATGTGTCCTCATCAAATTGTATGCTTGTGTCTATCAAAGAATCTATATCGGTGTGGTCAATTTCTCCAAATTGGCTTACAAGTGTGTCTCCTAATGCTATGTCCTTGCTAACTGCACCTGTGATTGTTGCCTCTGTTGGAGTTGTTGCAACTTGGGCTAGTGTAGCCGCGATGTTTGTCTGGCCGACGACATCTGCTGACTTCGCATCTGCACCAGCTACGATTACTGTGTTCCATTGGTTATCTTTTACAAATGGCGTTGGATAGTCTGCCAATGTCACTGCACCGGCTGCAAAACCTATTGTTGATGCAGCCATCAAAACACCTGTTCCAATCGCTGCAATCTTTCCTATTACTTTTTTTGTTTTTATTTCCATTTTGGTTTTATACCTCCTAAAAAGGCAGAATTTGGGATTGTTTAAAAATATTATGGTTAGATTTGCAAAAAGCAATATTGTTATCAATATTGCCTTAACTTCTACACTTTAGAATATAAAGGCTTAAAATATTATCTTCTAAAAGAAAGGTAATAATGGATCTTAAGCCAATAGATGTATTAAAGAAAATTGAAGCTGAAGAAAAGAAAGATATAACAGCACAAGATGTGCTAGAAAAATCCGAAGAAGAGCTACTTAAGAAAAGAGAAACACACAAATTACTTAGCCAGCTTAAGATCATTCTAGCTATTGCACTAGGCCAGCAAAAGAACAAGGATTTGGCAAAAATTCTAAACACGGATAAATCGTTTACATCGAAACAAATAAAAGAACTTGAAGAACAAGGCTTAGTAAAAAAAGAAGGGTCTGGAAAAGAGACAACATACCAAATAGACCATTTTAATGTTTTGAATTTCCTACAAAGCAAAGTCGTTATAAAATGGTCTAAAAAAGAAGATGTTCAAAAAAAGGAGGTTAAAAATGGAGAACGAAGAGAAGAAAAAGACGATTGAAATAAAATATGAAATAACTTTGGGCAAGCTGTTAGGGATATTTGCACTCGTTCTTTTAATAACTTTTGCGAGTGCTTTTTTCCTAGGAAAAGAGCTAAGTGTCTCGAAAATAAAAGTTAGTACACCAGAGTACTGCAGTGCAAACGTAATAGGTAACGAAGTTTTAGTAAAGTGCAACGACTTAGGAAATATTAGCTTAGAAACAGTTTGCAAGTGGCTAAGCCCGGATCTACAAAACAAAATTAAAATTGTTGTTCTTTCTTCTTAGCTTTCTTGTTTTTGTTGTTTTTTTAGTAAATTAAGTTGGGCTAGAAGTTTTTTGTTCATTGCATCATAAGTATGTAGTTTTGCCGCTAAATCATTTAAAATTTCATTTAGATTTTGTAAACTTTCACTAATTTGTTCTGGTTCTAAAATTTCTACAGAGCTCGGCATATAATCGAATACTAATCCAATAAGTGTTGCCAAATCCGTTACTTCAACTTCGAATTCGATAAATGCTGAAAAAAGAGAACTATTTTCAAGTTGTATTGGTTCACGAACTTTTTTTGAAGTGACTTTAACATCAGAGTTGCCTGCACCAAAACGCTCGCCTAAAATTAAAATAGTTTCTTCAACATGAGATTTTGGCATGCCAACAATTTCAACAATTAGCCTAGCTTTTATTTTGTAATTTTTTTCCATTCCTAACTTTCATAAATACTTTTTATAACTTTATCGGAGCTAAGATTTTTGGCTAAGAAAAGTAAACAACAAAGAAATGCATAAAATCAAAAGTGCTAAGCAAAAAAGAATTATAGGATTTTTAAGACCCGTACTCGAATACCAAACAACTTTTACTTCTGAAGGAGGTTTTGCTAAATTTACCCCTGTACTTTCAGTTAAACTTAAATTAGAAACACTAGAAACAAGTGAAGCTTTGTTTAAAGCTTTAGGTTGGCTTAAAATCAACACGGGCACTGTTGCGTCAATTTTCTCGTCTCCAACAGCGACTCTAACTCTCCAACTATAATTTCCCGGATTTACATCTTTTCTAATTAAATTACTTAAGTTAAGCTCTAGCGAAGAGTTTGGCAAAATTGTCACTTTAATTTTGTTCGAAGTCCAATTTCCGCCCGATGCCAAGTACAGTCCAGAAAAAACATAAGAGTAAACCTCAATATCTTTTGAAGAGTTTTCTGAATTAATTATACGAAAAACTATTGTGCAATTGTCGCCGGCGTGCAATTGGCTAGGAAATTGTAAAATTTCTACTGAAAGATTTGTTTTACTTTGGGCTTTCGTATAGCTCGAATAGCCCGAATAGCTTTGTTCTTCATATTTAATTATGGTTTTTGGACAAAGATCTGAATTTTTACCAGAAACATAAACATTAATTGTTCCTAAATCGATGCAATCGCCAGAACTACAAGAAGTTGGGCAATTGCCATTAGATAATTTAAAAGCGCGAATTCCAAAAGAGTAATTTTTGTAAGGATAATAGTCGTCACAATTTGAAGTTAAAAAGAAAGGTAGCATCAAAAACAAAATACTATTTGCAGATACATTTTGAACTTTAACTGCGAAAGGAGAGTTGCAGCCTTTTACTGAGTAAATAATATTGTCGTTGAGGTCTCTTAAAACTGATTCGTTCAAAGAATACACTAAAAAGCTTAAATCGCTTTGATTTATATTAAAATAATCTGCTAAAACATCGTCAAATTCTATTTTGCCAAAGAGAAAATTTAGGCTTCCAAAAGATGTGTTTTGTGGGAAATAAATTATTTGCAAAGGTGATGGCAAAACAGTTATGTTTGCGCAAGCAAAATCGTTGCTAGGCTCTGAATTTTCACATGTTGTTGAGCTTATAACGCCGCAAAGTGTAAATTGGCCTGTTTGATTCGGCTGCCAAAAACCAGTGTTTGCATAACCAGAACACCCAAGCGCTCTTTCAAATTGACCTGACAAAACTAAATTTCCACTTGAATCTGTAACATTATAAAGAACTGAAACATTGTCTTGCTCAGAGCAGTTTTGTTTATTTAAAATTTTGATTTTGAATAAAGAGGTATATTTCTGCCCTAAAACAATTCGCGGGCTTAAATAAACTTCTAAAGTCACATCTCTTTGAACTGCGGGGCAATTGTTTGGCTCTCCTGGAGTAGGAGTGGTATTAAACAACGCGCCCTGGCACAAACTTAGCGAGTAATTTTCTTTTGTGCCATCCCAATATATCTTATCTATCAAAACGCCATTTTCATCGTACAAGTAAAGAGTTTCTTCTCCGTTATTTAGCCAGCCAGAGCCAGTACAATTTAAGTCAAAAATAGGAACTGTGACACTTGGGTAATTTAATCTAAAGTGCGATTCGTTACAAGCTAAAATAGCGTAACTATTGAAGCTTAAAGAAAAATTATACTTTTTGTTTGCAGCATCTTTTACACTCCAATTTATCAAACTTACAGGGCTGTTTGTATAAAGCTCGATCCATTCTCCAGCAGGTTCTAGCCCGTAAGGATTTGGCATCACTTCGGAAATCGAAACGGCTTGCGCAGTGCCAAAACAACACAAAAGTAGCAAAAATGTGAGCCAGAGGCGCATACTACTTTTATATAGTAACTAAAATATAAAAGTATGTTTTTAAATTTGAGAGGTGAAATGGCACTATTTTTCAAAAAGAAAAAGGAAGAACCAGAAGGCGAAGAACTGCCACCACTACCTCCGCTACCAGGAGAAGAAGAACTAAAATTGCCAGAGATAAAAGAAGAAGAGCTTCCTGCTAAAATACCATCCTTGCCGCAATTGGCTCCTGCTCCACAAAAACCACTACCAACGCCAACCCCAACAACCCCTCTTTTAGCAGAGGAAAAGGCTACTGTTTTTGTTCGCCTAGACAAATACAAAGAAATTATGCGCACGATTTCTGAAATGGAATCGAAGCTCTCTGAGCTAAAAGAAACATTAGATAAAATTGCCGGCATCAAAAGTAAAGAAGCGGAGATCATTGATGGCTGGGCAGCGATGCTTTCAGAGACAAAAGCGAGATTGGATGAAGTAAGTCAAAAACTAACAAAGCCAGAAGTTTAATTTTTTATTTTTCATAATTACATTTGTTTTGATTTTGTAGGTTGTATTTACAATCGCAGCAAGCATTGAATGCTTGTTCTAAATTAGAATACTTTTTAGGGTGAAGGTCTGTTCCCCAACAAACACAATACAAGACCTTTCTTTCTTCTAAATCAACTATTATTGCTAAATTTTCACAAATATCATCTAGTGTTTTTCCAAACTTGGCTAAATTTTCTTTTATAATTTCTTTTTTCTTTTCTCTCCAATTTTTGTCTTTTGGATCGAAAATACAAGTTTCCTCTGAATGGTTTGCCTCTGTAGTATGAATCGCTTGCATTGCTTTAATTTTAAGGAAGGCATTTAAAAATTATTTTAAAATAAAAGTAAAACCTTTAAAAAAATTTTTATAATGGTTATTTTTTAATATTTTCCTTAATTTTTGATTGTTTTCTAATTCCTAATTATCTTAACTTCCTTAGCTCTTCTTTTAGATCTGCCAAATTTTGTTGTAGGTTTTTGAGTGCGAATTGGCTTTTGGCCAAAAATTCTTTTTCTGGTAATTTCTTTTCGATTTTAGGCGCTCTTATTCTCTCTGGTTTCGGTTTTAACTCTTCTCTTATTGGCAAAGACGCTTTTAGCTTTGTTAAATCCTTAGTTAACTCTTCAAAAATAGCCCTTGCACTCTCGAGATTTGCATGTTTTTCTTCGTGTAAGTTTGCTGCATCAATTGCGGCATTAATCATAACTTGTAGCGAATCGGAAGATCTTTTTAAGTCCGAAATTATTATCGGAAATTCCTCTACATAAACATATTCGTATTGTACTTTTGACATAAACTAAAATGCGCTTGTTAATTTATAAAAGAATGTTACTACTAAAATTTGAAAATGCGGGGGAGAGGATTCGAACCAAACTTTTAGAAAAAGTTTGATCAAAAAGACGAGTAATTAGCCGACATACATTCGCTCTTTTGCTTTTTGCTGTTTCTAAGCTACTATGCGGGGGAGAGGATTCGAACCTCTGTAGGCACTAAGCCACACGGTCCTAAGCCGTGCCCTTTTGACCACTCAGGCACCCCCGCGTGGGCCGGGGCGGATTCGAACCGCCGACCTCCCGCCTGTCAAGCGGACGTCATAACCACTAGACCACCGGCCCGAACAAAACAAATCAAAAGTCAGATTTAATAATTTTTCCTCTCAATAGATTTCTGGATTGTGCTAGTCAAAGTTTTTGCTGTATGCTCAAGTTCGCGTTTTTTTCTAGCCCAAACTTCTCTAACATACTCGTATCCAAAAAGCAAACTAAGACACAGAAAAATTACTCCAACACCTTCGTCTATGATATATGCGTAAATGAAAGCTTCTTTGCCCTGTATGCCAAAAAAATGATTGAGAACTTTAGAAATTGCTGAAACCTCTAAAACGTCATCTGGCGCAGGTATTAAAAAAAATAGTGCTACGGCGGCAAACAAAGTTGCTAAAAAACCTCTCAGCCCTGCTTGCCTTGGAGTGTAGTAGAACTTCCTATAAACTATTAAGTTTTTATCGTCATAATGTTTTATTTTAAATTTAAATTTTGTTTGTTTCATTTTGAAATTTGTAGTATTTTTGCCAGTATTTGCAAGCACTTGCAAAGTGCTTAAATATTTTTATATAACAAAAGCAATAAAAACAATGGCACTGCAAGAAATTGCGCCAGTAGTCTAGTCTGGTAGGACACGAGCTTCCCAAGCTTGGGACCCGGGTTCAAATCCCGGCTGGCGCAGGAAATATTTTTAAAAAGAAATACGAAATAAGTTATATGTCTAATATAAAGGTCACTGACGTGCTTAAGCAATTTAGAATTCTCATTGGTTTAATAGTTGTTACTTTGTTATTTGGAGTCATAGGATTTTTGGGTGAAGGAAATAATATTAGCGGAGCTTTCTTTCTAACTTTAGAAGCTCTTGCTGGCAAAGCTCCGCCAGACCACTCGCCTTTCTTAACACTCGGCCTTAGCCTATTTGGTGCGATAATAATTTGGTTTGCAATTTGGAGCACTTTTGGCCTAGCAATAGAAGGAAAATTTGGAGAATTTTTAAAGGAGGTAAAAATGGTTTCTGAAATTAAAAAAATGACGGGGCACTACATTATTTGTGGTGCAGGTAGGGTTGGACAAAACATAGGTATGCGCTTAGCAGAGTTGGGAAATAAAGTCGTTTTCTTAGAAAAAGATAAAGATACAATAAACAAGCTGAGGGCAAAGGGTTTTTCAGTTTATGAAGTTGGACCTATAGAGGAACATGTGCTAAAAGAAGTTGGAATAGAGCGGGCTGCCGGAGTTGCAATTGCCCTTGGAGATGATAGCAAAAATCTTTTGCTCACCTTAGTAGCGAGGGAGTTAAATAAAAGCGCAAAAATAGCTGTTCGGGCAACAGATCCAAAAATTGTGCCCAGGTTAAAAAAAGCTGGCGCAGACTTCATCATACTGCCTGAAGCAATAGGCGGCCTAAAATTGGCTGACGCCCTTGCTGGTAACGTAGATCATAGCTTAATTTTTACAAACAAAACAAAGTATTTAGTATAGCTCAGAATAGAAAAATTAAATAAATGTTTTAATTAAAAGATAGATATGCCTAACAAGGTTGATGCGGTTTTTGAAATAGTAAAGCAGGGGCCCGTTTTACCAATCGAAGTTGCTACAAAACTTAATTTAGATAGTTTTACTGCAAAAGCTCTTTTGGACTACTTGTTTGATAATAAAAAAGTAAAAATCACCGAGCAAAAAGTCGGGGACGCTTCGATTTATTTTGTACCGGGACATGAGCTTGCGGCAGAAGCTAAATTAAAAGCTCTTTTAAACATAAAACCAAAAGTTGGAAATTTTGCCACAGAACCAATAGCCCAAACTCCCGACCTTGAAAAAAAGAGGGCTGAATTCTTACAAAGGCTTAAAGAAATAGAGGAACGAGAAAAGAAAGTACAAGAAAGGTCTCAAGAGCAGTCTCAGGTAAAAACTTTTGAAGCGGTTCAATTAGCTCCAAAAGCAGAGATTGAGCCTGAAAAAGAAAATATTGATTCCACACCAATAAAAAGCGAAGAGTTGAGCGCACAAGGAGATCTGCAAAGCGAAATTATTCTTAGGGAAGAAAAAATAGAAACCGCTAAAATAAAGGAGATAAAGGAAACAAAGGAAAAAGAGAGCAATTTAATAGAAGAAGCAATTGCTTGGCTAAATGCAATACATGCGAATGTTTTGCAAAAAGAGCTTAGAAAAAAAGGAAAAGAAGCTCTTCTGAAAGTACTTATTGAAAGCCCCTTAGGAAATCTACCGCTATTAGTTTTTGTTTTGAATAAAAAAAGCATAAGCGAAGCAGAGCTATCTCTAGTTTATGCAGAAAGTGTTAGAAAGGCTTGCCCTGCACTAATCCTTGCGAAAGGAAAGCTAACAAAAAGTGCTTCTTCCTATTTAAAAGAAATTGAAGGTTTTATTAAATTTAAACAATTAAATTAGCAAAATTAAAAAGAACAGTGAAGCTGATGCGAGCATAGCGGCTAGCCATGCTGGCTTAGACCAATACCATACTTTTGCACCATCTAAAACTGAAAGCGGCAACAAATTAAAAATGGCTAGCCAAGCGTTTACTTGAGAAGCAAGAGCGGTCAAATTGGAACCGAGCAGCAAAGTCAAAACTAAAAATAGTGTTGCTAAACAAATATTAATTAGAATCCCTATAATTCCAATGTGGCCTATTTGCGGCTTTGTTAGCTTTTTTAGAACGAAGCCGTGGGGTGTCTTTTTAGCCGGCACAATTAAAACCGCTCCTGGGGCAGCAAAGACAAATCCTCCGCGAGTAACAAGTGCTAGAGCTACTGCCAAGATCAGCCCAAGTGGCCATGCTCGAAATTCTGCCCAAAGGCCATATTTCTGAGCAACAAATTTGTGCCCAAGCTCGTGAAATACAAAAGCGGTTGTTACTATTGCCAATGTATCTAAAAAAAGTTTGCCGAAAAGTGCCAAACTAAATTGTGAAAAAATCTCCTCTCTGAAAATAACAAATTCGAAGGCAAAAGAAATCGCCAGCGCTGCACTTAGTAAATGAATTAGTTCTATCTTTGAAAAATAAAATTTTTGTTTTTTATTTTGTCTCATAGCTTCAACCCAACTACGGTAGATTCGCCTTCTTTTGTCATCGAAACTCCGTAAAGCACATTACCTTCGGAAATTGTTGCGTCATTGTGTGAAATTACAATTATTTGTGCCTTTTTGCTGTACTCCTTTAAGAGATGTGCAACTTGCTCCGAATTTAGTTTATCTAGCGCAGCTTCTACTTCATCTAAAAGATAGAATGGCGCGGGTTCGAATTCTTGAATTGCAAAAATAAATGCCAACGCTACTAAAACTTTTTCTCCACCTGAAAGAGCTGTAGGGGAGACTCTTTTTTTCTTCGCATCTTTTAATTCTACGACCACTCCTCCCTCAAAAGGCTTTTGAACATTTTCTAAGGCAAGTTCTCCGACATATTTGGTGTTTATTTTTTGGTAAATTTTCGAGAAATTTTCATTTACTTGGATAAAAGTTTTTGTAAAAGCTTCTGTTTTTTTACTTTCGACTTCCTCTATAATTTGCAAAATTGATTGTTTTTCTTCTTGAAGCTTAGATACTCGAACTGCAAGTTCATTATACTCTTTCAAAACATCTTGGAATACTTCTAGCGCGCGCATATTTATCGGACCTAAGTTTTCAATTTTTGCTTGTATGTCTTTTATTTTGTTTTTCGCTTCTTCTAGTGTTTTGAACTCTTTTGGCGAAACACCTTCGTAAGCGCGTAATTCTTCTTCCAAGCTAGAAAGCTCTGCTGCATATTGAGCCGCTTCTATAACTAAATTGTTTTTTTCTTGTTCTAAGCTAGTTAGTTTCAATTTAGCTGCATCCAACGATGCTTGCGTCTCCCTTAATAAATTACTTAGATTTGCTTGTTCTTCAAAGGCTTGTTTAAGTTTTCCGTGAAATTCTTCTTGCTCAGCTTCTTTTTTCTCCAATTCTGAATTTAGCAAAGAAATTTTTTTCTCAAGTTCGTCTTTTTGAGAATCGAAGCTTTTCTTTTCTTTTTCCAATTCTTTTAAAACTCGCAAAATGTTTGCTTTTTCGGGCAAAAGCGCGTTTTCGAGTGTTGCAGAAAGGGCGGCTAATTTCGCTTCGAGCTCTGAAATTTGTTTGCTTAATTGCTCTATCCTCTCTGTCGAAGAGGTGTCTCTTGTTTGCAACTTTCTCAAAATTTCTTGCCTTTGGGACTGTAGCTGCTCAATTTTTTTAGAAACGTCTGAGAAATTTTTCTCTAAACGATCTATTTCAGAAGATAATTTTTTTAGCTCTTCAGAAAGGTCGCTCTCTCTTTTAAGTAGGGCTTGGAGTTCTTTATCTGAGCTTATCGAAATTTTTAATTTTGCTTCTAATTCTAGCCTTTCTGCTTGTAGCTTTAAAATGTCGGCATCGTTTGTATTTTTCTTTTTTTCCAAGGCAGGTAGCTGATTTTGCAACTCCTCAAGTTCTTGCTCTAGCTCCTTTAGATTTTCTTTTGGTTCGAAATACTGGGGAGTACTCGATCTATAACCGCCCGTTATTGCCCCGCTGGTTTCAAATAAATCTCCATCCAAAGAAACTAGTCTGTGTTTTCCTAGACCTACATTTCTAGCAGTATCTATGTTTTTTATAATTAAAGTGTCTCTAAAAATATAAGAGAAAAGCTTTCTGTACTTTGGCTCACACTCTATTAACTCTGAAGCCAAGCCAAAGACGCCATCTTTATTTAAAATAGTCTTAGGTATCTCTATTTTTGGTGAAACTAGCTCGTTAATTGGCAAAAATGTTGCAACTCCGACTTTATTTTGCTTTAGGAGCTCCAAGCATTTGATTGCAGTTTCGCTGTCTTCTACAACAATGTTTTTTAGCCGGTTTCCTCCAGCCACGCTAAGTGCTAAAGAATACTCCTTTGGGCTTTTGCCAAGTTCTGCAACGGTTCCAATTAGACCTTTTATTTTCCTTTCTTTTAAAAATCGTATAACATTATCTTTGTGGATTAGCTCTTGGACTGCAACTGTTTGTGCTTTTGTCCTAGCCAAAAGCTCTTCTTTTTGAATTATTTTTTTCTTTAATTCACCTATTTGAATTGCTAAAGATGTTTGCTCTTTTGTTTTGCTTTCTAAACTTTTCCCGAGCTCATCCAAGCGTTTTTTAATTTGTTCTATTTCTTTTGTCGAACTTTTTAGAAAGCTCTTTTTTTGATTTAATTGTGAAAGCTCGGTTTCAATGGTTTGTCTTTTTGCTTTTAATTGGGTGGAGCTTTCAAACGAAGCATTTTTTTCTTTTTGGAGGCTTTCGAGGTCTTTTTCTATGGCGGTTAATGACGATTCTAGCTCTTTCAGCGACTTGCTTATGTCTGTTGGCTCTTTCAATTGCTCTAACTCGCGCTTTAACCCTTCTAATTTCTTTAGAGCGTCTTTGCGCTCAGCTTCTGTTTGAGATATTTTTTGTTCTATACTCGTCAAATTTTGTTCTAAATCTCTTTGCCTTTGTAAAATTCTATCCAGTTCTCTTATAGAAGTTGAAAGTAGTGCTCGCGCATTCGCAGATTCTACTTTTAGCTGTTCTACTTCTTTCTGGAGGGCGAGAGATTCTTCTCCACCCTTCTTTTGTATTTCTGCTTCAAGGTTTTCAAGTTGGGTTTTGAGCTGACTTACCTTCTTTGTTTGAATTTCTATATCTAATTTAACGTTGTTAATATCAATTAGTTTTGTTTCTATTGCTTTTGTGCACTCTGTATGTTTTGCTTTTGCATTTTTTAGTCTTAGTATGAGTTCTCCAGATTGCGCCGCTTTAAGTTCGTTTTGTAGCTCTTTATAACGCTCCGCTCCTTTTTTCTCTTCGTCTAAATTTTTCATATATGTTTCTTTTTCTCGCAAAACAATGTTTACTTCTCTAAGCCTCTCGTCTACCTTTGAGAGTTCTGAAAGGGCTCGTGTCTTTTTTTCTTCGTATGCTGCAATTCCAGCAATTTCCTCTATAATTTGCCTTCTTTCAATAGGCTTTAGGTCTACAAATCTAGCTATGTCTCCCTGCAAAATTATATTATGGCCGTCTGGAAAAACTCGAGCTAGTGCGAGTAGTTCTAGGACTTCTTGCCTGGTTGCTGTTTTGCCATTTATTTTGTAGACTGTTTGGCCAGTCTTTTTTATTTTTCTTTTTATCTCTATTTCTTTTTCTTCAAAAGGAAAAATTTTATCAGAATTATCTAAAACTATAGATACTTCTCCTTCTGAAGCAACGGTGTCTTTTCTTTTAAACAACAGATCAGAAAAATTTTCTGCTCTTAGATCTTTTGAGGACATCCTGCCTAAAACGAAACAAATCGCGTCTCCAATATTTGACTTTCCAGAACCATTTGGACCTAAAATAACATTCATATTTGGACAAAAGTGAATATCTGTTTTACGATTGAAGGATTTAAACCCTCTTAGATGTAGTGATTTTATATACATATTTGAAATTTTTCAAAATTTGCATTAAAAAACTTTCTTAATCAACGCGATATCTTCCGAATCGACTCCTCTTATCAAAAACAGAACTCCAAAGTATAGCGCTGCTGCAGAAAAAATTAGAACAATTAAATTATAAGAATAAAAGATATAAATAAACAAACCCATAACAAAGCTTGCGAGAGTCGCTTTTGTGGCCCAAGAAAGTTCTGTTTTTGTTAAATCAAAATGATACTTGTGTGCTTGAATTGCAAATACTACAAACATAAAAGCCTCCGTAGCTATAGTAGTCAAACTAGCTCCGACAAAGCCATATTTCGGAATAAAAAGTGCGTTTAAAGCTACATTCAAGAAAGTTCCTATGAGTATTGTTTTCGTAATTTCTTTTTGTGCATTTATGGAGCCTAAGTAATTAGTGTAAACTGTATTTAAGAAAATAAAAACTGCAGACCAGACAAGTAGCTTTAAAGCTATAGCAGATAGTGAATATTCCTGGCCGAAAACCAAAGAGGTTATTCTCTCTGCCAGTACGGTAATTCCAACACCTATTGGCAAACTTAGCAAAAACATACTTTTTAGAAAATATTTAGTAACAAATTTGTGGCTATTTTCTTTGTAAAGTCTCGAAAGGGTTGGGAAAAAAGCCATACCAAAAATTGTTGGTATGACCAATAGCACAAACACAATTCGGTACGCTGCATTATAAATACCTACGGAAACGTTGCCTTGGAGATATGAAAGCATTATGCTATCTGCCCAAAAGCAAATGGTCGAAAGAAGGCTCGCTAAGCCATAAGGCAAAGACTCTTTTGCCAAAGTCTTGCAAAATGCTATATCAAACTCTAATTTAATTTTAACAAATTTTCTTAGAGCAAAAAAAGCATAAATAAAAACTATAAAATAAGCCAGACCATAAAACGCTGCGAAGCCCATCAAACCCAAATGGAAGTAGTAAGAAATTGGAATTACTAAAAATAAAGTAAGCGAACTCAAAATTCTACCAATCGATTGGTATTTTAGATCTTCATAAGCTTGAAAAACTGCAAAAAAAGTGCTAGCGAAATTACTCGCGAAGACACCAAATATAATCGCGGCTAAAACAAAAAAAGTAATTCCCTTCAAAAATCCAAACACACTAAAGAAAGCGAAAATTATACTCGATAAAATTATTTTTAATAAAAATATATTTGATACATATTTTTGAGCAAGTTCTTTTTGCCGAGAAAGCTCTCGAACTGCTAGCGTGCCAAACCCAAAATCCATAAAAACTGAAAGGACCCCTGCTACCGCAATTGCAAAGGATAAAATACCAAAGTTTTCTACGCCCAAATAGCGAGCTGCATAAATACCATAGAAAAACAATAGAACATAACTTATTAATTGAGCTAAAGTCAAATACAAAACATTTCTCGAAACACGCTTAGCTAAAGACATTTCAAAGCTTTGATAACAGCGGACTTAAACTTTTTGGTAAATTTTCTTCGTCTTCTTTGATCGATTTCCTTATATCGTCTTCTGTTAATCGAATTATTTTATCGCCTGCCAATATTACTACTTCTTTCAACCCGGCATTGATGATTTGTTTTTTACATCTATAACAAGGCAAATAAAGTGCGGACGGTAATTGTTTGTTGGGATATAAATTTGCATCCCTCGGTTTCGAAAATAAGTAAAGAGTTCCGCCAAGGATACTCGCGCCGGATCGAGCGGCATTTATAATTGCGTTTTCTTCTGCGTGCACAGATCTGCAAAGTTCATAAAAGGTTCCGGATGGAACTTTGTGCTTTTGCCTTAAACAAACACCCATATCTATACAATTTGGCTCGCCCCTCGGAGCACCAACATAACCTGTCGAGACAATAGTATCGTTTTTTACAATTACTGCGCCTACGAGCCGCCTTGCACAAGTTCCGCGGCCTGCAACAGCTTCAGCAATTTTCAAATAATATTCATCTTTGTTTGGTCTATTTGCCATTTTCAAAATCCAATAGCGTTTTTTGGCTTTTAATGTTTTCCAAATCTTTTATAGTTCCCCAACTTTTTCTTACATATTTGGAAATTGCTTGATTGTCCCAATTATTTTTTAGGAATTTTGCGGTAAGCGGGTCTGCAGGGTATCCAGAACCGAAATCAACCCCGAGCTCTTTTTTTATTTTTTCAATCTCTTGGTCCCTAACAACTTTTGCAATAATCGATGCCGCGGCAACAATCAAATATTTGACATCTGCATAATGCTCGGAAATTAGCTTTATCGATTTATGTTCTAAAAATTCTTCAATCATAGAACTAAATTTTGCTCCGTCGGGGGATATTGGCGAATCGATGTATGCAACATCTGGCAGTAGCGCATCTAAAAGTCCAGCTATGCTTTTTGCTTCGAGTTCATTTAAATTTAGCCCTGTCGAAGCCCGGGCATCGATTTCACTTGCTGAAAGCGCCACAAACTTAAAATCTTTGGACAGCTCACATAACTTTTTATAAAAAAAATTTCTTTTTGCAGGAGTTAGTTGTTTCGATTCTTTTATTTTTAGCTTTTGCAACTCTTTCAATTTATCTTCTTCCAAACAATAAGCACAAATTACTAGCGGACCTATGACCGGTCCTCGCCCAGCCTCGTCAACTCCACAGATTTTCATAAAATAGCGGGGGTTGGATTTGAACCAACGACCTTCGGGTTATGAGCCCGACGGGCACTCCAGACTGCCCTACCCCGCTAATAATTTCTCAAAATGTGCCCTTTAAAAGGCTATTGTAACAAAATTTTTAAAATTTAACAATTTCTTTAAATCATGCCTAAAAAAGGAGTTTCTGTACAAGGAAATGTACAAGAAGGTTATTGGATACACAGTGGAATTGTCGTAGAAGAAATTAAAAATGGAACTGTAGTTGATCACATATCAGCAGGCGATGGACTTTCGTTATACATCGAATTAACACAAAAAATCCAAGCGCAAGCCCAAAATCCAGAAAGCCTAGAGTCTGTTTTACTGCAAAATGTTAAAAGTAAAAAACATGGCCGAAAAGATATTATAAAAATTACAGAGTTTTACGTGCCGGCAGAATGGATAAACCCAGAAAAATATTCTGGTGTAACCCTTAACTACATAAAAAACGGCGAAGTAACTTCTAAAATAAAAATCGGGCAATATAAAAAGACTTAAAAGATACTTTGCAAAGTAATTTTTGATGGAGGGCACAGAAAACAGTAGCGAGTTTATTAAAGAGTTGATTTTCCAAAGCGACGACATCACTTGGCAATCGTTGCTTTATGAATTAGCCCGAGAAGGAAAAATAGACCCATGGGACATAGATATTAGCATTCTAGCTCAAGAATATATGAAAGCCCTTTCTAAATTAAAAGAACTAAATTTCAAATTATCTGGAAAAGTAATTTTGGCTGCTGCTATTTTGCTAAAGCTAAAAGCTGAAAGAATAGGTTTGGAACAATTATTGGCTCTGACTAATCCAGAAAGCGTAGTGGAAGATGAGCCCGAAATTGCTGATAATTCAGGAGATTTTGAAAAAAGATTTACAAAAGTAAAAATAGATCCAAAAATACCCCTCCCAAGAAAAAGAAAAGTTACGCTATTTGAGTTAATCGAAGCCCTTAGAAAGGCGATAGAAGTAGAAGAACGAAGAAAGCTTAGGCACACTGAAACTTTAAATCCAGTTGCTATAAGGCCTGAAATCAAAAAAATAAATGTTTTTGAAAAAGTTGAAGAGCTGTTCCGAAAAATAAAAGGCTTGATCGGAAAATTGAGGAGGACTGCAATTAATTTCGAAGAGCTAATACCGAGCAAAGAGAAAAAAGAAATTGTTTGGACATTAATTCCTCTTTTGCACTTAGCACAATTAAACAAAGTAGAGCTAAGACAAGACGAGCCTTTTGGAAAAATTTTAATTTTAGTTGATGAAGATGAGTTAAATAAAAAATTAATAAAAGAAGATTTTGAAAATAAAGATGGGCGAAATGGAAAATAAAAGCGATAACAAAAACGATAGAAATGAGGTTGAACTAAAGGCTAAAATAGAATCCATTTTATTCTGCATACCTGAAGGAGTTTCCTTGGAGACTTTAGCTAATAAATTAAATCTTGGTCTAAAAGACGACTTGAAAAAAATTTTAGAAGATCTAAAAAAAGATTGGGACAAGAAAGGAATCAAATTAGTAAATGAAGGCGATGTTTGGCGTTTTAAAATCCCAGACGAACACGTAGAGCTGGTTCGCGAAGCAGCGATACCTGAATTCGAAACTTCTATACTAGAAACTTTGGCATACATTGCTTGGAGAGGTGGGGCTAGACAATGTGATGTTGTAAGGGTTAGGTCGAATAAGGCTTATAGACACATACAAATATTAATCGAAAAGGGTTTCATTGAAAGCCACAAATCCGGCTTAAGCAAATGGCTACAGCCAACAAGAAAATTTTATGAGTACTTTAAGATAGAACCCGGCCAAAAGCTTCCATTGCCAGAAGACGTTGAAAAGGTACTTGCAGAAAGAAATGCGGAAAGAAATAAAAATAACACCATTGAATAGGAACAACGCAGTTTTTTAACTGCTTAGTATAATTTAATTTTATGCCAAACGCTAATGCGCAAGACGATAAAATGATTGTAAAGAAAATAAAGGATTTGGAAAAACAAATAGGCAAATTACAAAAAGAAGTTGCACAATTGAACATTCACCTTAAAACAAGCAGAAGTGAAGCCGAATCCGAGCTCAAAGCCACTAAAAGAGAGGTCACTTCTCTTTTCGATGAACAATCAGATCTTGCACAAAAAATCAATTCGCTATCCAACATCAATTCACAAATGACCGATCTTTTAGATGCCGCGTCTTCCAATATTTCTAATTTGAAACAAGAAATAGATGGCATAAAGTCTGTTTTAGACCCTGAAGCATTCCAATCGCTCAAAACATCTCTAAAAATGATTTCTGATGCTATAATAGACCTAAGAAAAGCTTCTGAAAAGAATCTTAAGTTGTTTGAAAAAACAGACGCCAGGCTTAAAGGGCTTTCTGACGATGTGACAAAAGTTGAGGAAGAAAGTTTGCGGTTACAAGAAAGCGCAAAAGAAGTTTCTGAAAAGCAAGAAGAGCTAAATAAATCCCTTGAACAATTTTTCAGCCAAGTAGACACCATAAATTCAAAGCTAAATAACAATGTTTCAGCAATAGCAGATTTAACAGATGCGCTAGAACTTGTAAAAAATAAAGCTAATGAATTGGAAAGTAAAATAAATGAACTTTTGCTGCTTAAAAGCACTGTTTATTCCATACAAGCTGCCTTGGCAGATTTGCAAAAGAAAGTTGAGCTCATAGAAAAGGTATCGGTTAAAACTTTTGTTATCGACTAGGCGTATGGGCCTGGCAGGATTCGAACCTGCGTTCTCTCGCCTGTGAAGCGAGCGTCATGCCACTAGACCACAGGCCCATAAAGAAAATGGAAAGTGTTTTAATGTCTTTTGCTCTTTGATATTTATAATGATGGCCAAACTTTTAAGCGTTGCTAAAAAGTTGGTTAGCCCTGATGCAAAAGAAAGAAAAAGAGTTGCTCAAATTGTAAAAGAAATAAAAACTAAATTTTCAGAGGCTGCCAAAAAGGCAAACATCGACGCTAAATTGGTTCCTGGAGGATCTGTTGCAAAGGGAACTTGGCTGCCAAAACTATCAGACATAGATTTTTTTATTGTGTTTGATTATGAAAAATATGCAGAGAGGAGCTCGGAATTGTCTTTTCTTACAGAGAAAGTTTTGAGAACAATTTGGCAAAAAATAATTCGTCTTAAGGGCAGTAGAGATTATTTTTCTGTCAAGTACAAAGGCTTTAATTTGGAATTTGTACCCGTACTAGACATTAGCAAAGGTGGTGAAGCTAAAAACATAACAGATTACTCTCCACTTCATGTAGCTTATGTTAAAAAAGCTAAGTGTAAAACAGACATAAGGCTTGCTAAACAATTCATGAAAGCTGCAAAAGTTTACGGTGCTGAGTCATACGTTGGTGGTTTTTCCGGACATCTTGCAGACCTATTAGTTATTTATTATGGTTCTTTCTTGAATTTAATAAAAGCTGCTGCAAATTGGCCCGATAAGGTCTTTATAGATCCTGCCAAACACTACAAAGACGAAAAAGAAGCTTTGCAAAGTATTTCTAAAGAAAAAATTCTCGGGCCTTTGATTTTAATAGATCCAATAGAAAAAGATAGAAATGCTGCGGCAGCTCTGACCTTTGAAAAATTCGACATTTTTAGAAAGGCTGCTAAAGAATTTTTGGAAAGACCATCTTTAGATTTTTTCAAAATCAAAAAGCTTTCAATTTCAGAAATTAAAGCCAACGCAGGAAATAATAAAGTAATTATATTCGAGTGTGCAACTCCTGTTGGTAAAAAAGATGTTGTTGGCGCGAAAATTAAAAAAATATTTGAAAATTTGAGAAAAGATTTTACTAGAGAAGATTTTGAAATTTTGGATTGCGGCTGGGAAATGAACTCTAAAAGCTATTTTTGGTTTTATTTTCCAAAAAAAGATTTAGACAAAGTAAAAATTCATTTCGGACCTCCAAAAAGCGCTCCGGAAGAACATATTAAAAAATTCAAACAAAAATGGAAAAGCGCAAAATTAATGGAAAATAAGTGGACAGTTGAACTTAAAAGAAAATTTATAAAGCCAGAAGACCTCGCAAAATTACTTGCTAAAAAATATAAATTAAAATGGATAGATTAAAATGGTTGTAAATTTCGATCTTGCTGCTCAACAAATTTTAGTAAGCCAAAATCTTATAGCAAGAGATATTTTTTTAATTATCACTTATTCGATTTTTTTGATTTTGCCAATAGAAGCACTTTATTTATATAAAAAATACAAAGCTCAGAAAAATCTTGCAATTTTCAAATTCTTTGCCGCATTAGCATTACTTGCGCTAGTTTCTGAGGTTTTAAAATTTCTAGTTGGAAGAGAAAGGCCAGATGGCTCTGGTAAGGACAGTTTTCCTAGTAGGCATGCAGGTTTAGCTGCTATCGGGGCTTGGTTTTGGCCAACAAATTCAAAAGCTCAAAAAGCTTTGGCTTGGACGTGGGCTTGCTTGGTTGGGCTTAGTAGACTTGCTTTAAATTTGCATTGGGCAAGCGATGTTCTTGCAGGACTTTTATTTGGCATTATTTTTTCTTTGATTTGTGAAAAGCTACCTTTTGAAAAATTAAAATTTAAAAAATAAATTAAAGTTTATCAAATAATAACAGCTTCGCTTTATACGGCCTTGCCATAGCCGATTTCGCTATCAAATAAGAAACTCCTTTACTATCTGCAATTTTTGCTAAATTAGCGCTAACTTCGCCGTCGATAACAACTGCGTAAACTCCATCTAAATTAGGCAAAGTTGTTTCTAGTTCTTTAGCAGGTACCCTACCTAAAATTGCTAAATTTTCATCTAAAATGAAAGCTCCTCGCGTTCCAACTATGTCTTCTACTAATTGCTTAAAAGCCTTAAACTTTAGCGGAATTTTGTGTTCTTGTGTCTCTCGTTCGGGCTTTAAAGTGCTTTGTGTCGAGATTGGTTCTTCAGTTTCTTTACTTTGTATTGGTGTAAAACCATTTTTTAATTCGTTTTTGACTTGCTCCCAAGGCGTTTTTAGTCTTAGAGCTTTCAAAATTTCTTTTTGAGTTAGCTCTTCGACTTCTTTTCCATCTGGGGCTCTCGCAACAAAGTCTAAGTCTGTTAAACTTGCCAAGTTTTTAATTATTAGATCTCCGCCTCTATCGCCGTCTACAAACAATGTCGTAATTTTTTTCTTAGTTAAGTCAATAATTGTGTCTGTTGGCTTTGCACCTTTCATACCAATGACATTTCTTAAACCGTAGCGAAGCAAATTAACGACATCTGCCCGTCCTTCTACAATAATTATTTCGTCAGAAGTTTCAATATCTGGTCCTGCAGGCAGTCTGTCTTGCCCATATTCGATTAGCTCTGCTTCGCGCATGCTTTGTGTTAGCAAATTCGTAAAGGCTTGTGTGTCTGGAGACTGAGAGACCATTGCTTGTAGCAAAGCTTTTGCTCGCTCCAAAATTGCATTTCTTTTTGCAACACGTACATCTTCTATTTTAGTAACTGTTATTTTAGCTTCACAAGGCCCGACTCGCTCGATTGTCTCTAAGGCTGCCGCAATGATTGCCGTCTCTGCCTTACCCATTGCACTTGGGAGTAAAATTTCGCCTGTTGTATGGCCTGCTTTACTCTCTAAAATCACGTCTATTCTGCCAATTCTGCCTGATTTTTGCAACTCTCGAAGTTCTAACTCTTCACCAAGCAAACCTTCTGTTTGGCCAAATATGGCCCCAATTATATCTGACTTTTCAGCTATGCCCGTCAAATCTAATTTTGCATGTACTATATATTTTATAGATACTGGACTTATTTTACCCATTTTGACCTCAGTAGAGAAGTTCTTGGGTTGCTGAGGTCAGGCTTTCTACTGTGCGAACTCTTGCTAACTTCAGTAACTTTGTTTCTTTTTTGAATTTTGCACCAAGACTTTGCAGACTGTGTGCTAATTTATCACTTAATTCCTTTCCTTTCGAGTCCGCATCGAGTAGCAAAATGATCATTTTCTTTTTCTGCGCGAGATGCTCAGCAACCTCATGCAAACTTCTCCCTTTTGTTTTATTTAGTATGAAAAGCTCTGCTTTTAGAAAATGTCCTAGCGCAACAGCATCATTTTGCCCCTCAACAACAAAAAGGCATTCTGAAGCCTTGTTATTAAGGGCTTGGATGTGCTTTGCTAGAGCATCTATATTTTTGAGCATGAGCTTTTCTAAATTGTAATAATGAAAATGATTTATAAATTTTTCGCTTGATTAAGATATAAAGCAAAGTCACTTAAACATGTGTTTTGTTTTTGTACCTGAACTTTATGTCAAGGGCTTAGCAAAAACGTGTGGAAAAGCCTCTTCAAATCTCTTAATGGGTATGATTTTTATTTTAGCTCCTTTTGGCAACACTACATCTTTTAAATTCGCCTCTGGGATTATGACTTGTTTTAGGCCTGCAGCAATTGCGGCTTCTATTTTTGGTGTAACGCCGCCCACAGGCATGAGCTCTCCACGCACAGAGAGCGAGCCGGTAACTGCGGTATCTTGTCTCAAAGGAATTCCTTTTAAAGCAGATAGTATGGCTAAAGATACTGCTACGGATGCAGAATCACCCTCGACTCCCCCATCGGAAGTTTGCAAAAATTGTACATAAATTTCATAATTTTTAATATCTTGGCCATACCTTCTCTTAATTATTGCCGAAACATTTGTTATGGCTTCTTTGGCTATTTGCCCCAACTTTCCTGTAGCAGTAAATTTGCGTTTTTCAATCGAGCTGCCTGCTGGCACGATTTCGGCCTCTATTGGTAATACGATTCCCGAATTTGCTGTTTGCGTTCCAATTACTGCTAAGCCATTTATTCGTCCGATCTTTTCTCCACTGGTCGTAACGACGTCGTATTCTCTCTTTTTTTCTATGTAGCGATCTGCTATTTGTTGTTCTAATGTTCTTGCGAGGGCTTTTGCTTTTTGGACATGTTTCGCCTCAACTAATTTCGCTCCTTCTTCTAAAGCGATATCACCTGCGGCTCTAACTAGCCCTCCGAGGTCTCTTAAAACAAGTGTGAGCTTTCCTTTTGAGCCAGCCCTCCTCCTAGCTTCAAGAATTATTTCCCAAACTGCTTCTGCTGAAAAATGCGGTATCTTGCCGTCTTTTATGACTTCTTGGGCAACAAACCTTGCTAGTTTTAGTCTGTTTTCTTTAGTATCTGGCAAGGTATCATTCATGTAAATTTCGTAACCATAACCTCTAATTCGTGATCTAAGTGCGGGGTGCATTTTTTGTACAGATTCTAAATTACCTGCAGCTACGAGAATAAAATCGCATGGCGCCGGAGTGCTTCGAACCATTGCCCCAGAACTCCTCTCTGATTGGCCTGTAATAGGATATTTTTTTTCTTGTAGAGCTGTTAAGAGTTCTTGTTGTGAATGTATGTCCAATGTTGAAACTTCGTCGATAAATAGTACTCCGCTGTTTGCTTTATGTATTGCGCCAGGCACAAGCCTTAAGTGTGCTGGCGTTCCAAGCCCGCCACTTTGGAGAGGGTCATGTAGGCAATCTCCCAAAAGTGCTCCTGCATGAGCTCCCGTAGCATCTATAAAAGGGGCTTTTTCAGATTTTGAATTATCAACCAAAAGTTTTGGTTCTATTATTTTGCTATTTCGCTTAATACCAAAAGAAAGTGCCAAAACCCCTATAAACATAACGCTAGAAATTAGTGCTGCCGCAGCCATTATATCTCCGTAAAGGCTCCTAACCCACCACGGCGTTGCAAGAGCAAAAATGGCTAAGAGCAAAAAAAGTAAATTTTGATTTTTACCAAAAGAAAGAGTTGTTAGCTTTGCTTTTTCTACAATTTTGTTTCCTTCACCAGCAGGTACTGCTTTAATGATTGGTTGATTTTCATCTAACTCATTTGGAAATGCTAAAATATCTGTCAATTTAGATTTTGGTAAAAGTTCTGCCAATGCTTGTCCCAACATGCTTTTGCCAGTCCCAGGCGTTCCTATTAGCAAGACATGTCTTCTTTGCTTTGCTACTTTTTTTATAATATCTACTGCGTGTTCTTGTCCAATTATTTGCTCGATTAATTGTTTAGGTACTTCGAGCTCAGCAGTAGATTTAAATTCGAATTCCATGAAATTAAAAGGAGTTTGCGCTTAACTGCTTTCTTCAGAGTAAGAAGGTGCTGCCCCCCTAGAAACAATCATGACATCTCCGATTGCATTGACAAGGGCCTGTGGTACAATAACTCCTTTTGCACCTGCTAAAGCTTTATTCAAAAAGCTCTCGCGCACAGCTCTTATTTTCCAGCTTTCTATTTTATTTCCTTTTATTAGGGCTTCTTCTACTTCGCCAAAAAACAGCCCGTCTTCGGTGTAGACTTTTAAAGAAATGGTTTCCGAAACTTTTCGCATTTGCAACATTTTGCCTCCTGCACTAGAAAAAACAAGATGCAAAAACATATAAATCTTGCGCCAAAATACGTCAGGTTTTTAAATCGAAAAATAAATATTTAAAAATGGTACTGGAAAGTTATTTATCACTTTTATTTCTTAAGAAAAAACCATTTTACGTAATACCCATCACTTTCGTTTATACTTCTCTTGCACTTTATTTTGCACACAAAATTTTTCCTTCCGAAGCTCCACTATTTTGGCTCGTCCTGCTTACGTTTTTATCTATACCTCTTTTTTGGACCATTGCTACCTCTGAAAAAAGGCTTGAAAATAAAACTAAAAGCTATGTTAAAGCGTTGTTTTTAGACAGATCGGATAAAACAATTCAATTTTTTATTTGGTTTTTCTTAGGAACGATTTTAGCTATCGCGCTTTGGTATACTCTTCTACCAATGGATCTTGTTAATGAGTTGTTCAATCTGCAGCTAAACACTATTAGAACTCTAAACTTATCTCTTTCTGGCTCTGCAGTAACGAGAAGTTTTTTCTTAGCAATTTTAACAAATAACATAAAAGTCTTAATTTTGTCAGTTCTTTTTGCATTTTTATTTGGCCCGGGCGCCATATTTATTGTAGCTTGGAATGCTTCATTAGTAGGGGTAGCAATTGGTAACAAAATTCGTTTTTCTACGGCTCAACTTTATTTTCCAGAACAAAGCACTGCTGTACTGCACTACACAAACACAATATCGACTGCAGTTTTAAGATATTTAACGCACGGTATTTTTGAAATTTTCGCTTACTTCATTGGAATTTTAGCAGGCTCGCTATTGTCTATTTCTGTTGTTAACGAACCAAAAACAATCAGGAAAACTGCAACAGATGTCATTGGGCTAACTTTACTTGCTATTGGAATAATTTTGATTTCTGCAGTAATAGAAGCTTATATTAGCGTAAGGCTTTACTAAACTTTTTTAAAGTTTTTTTCTTAAAAAAGAATATGTTGGGGCTAATAGCATTCACAGTAATTATTTTCGCTGCAACATTTATTTCTACGTTTTTGCTAGTCAAGGGTTGGATTTTTGTTGCTAAAAAATTTGGTTATGTTGGGAAAGACATGAATAAGCTTCAAAAGCCAGAATGTGCAGAAGCAGGCGGTATTGGGGTTATTTTTTCTACAGTTTTTGGAATTTTCTTTTACATTTTCTTTAAAGTTTTTATTTGGCATTCAGAAAGTCATTTTGTAGATGTTTTGGCAATTATATGTACTATTTTACTTGCTGGCTTTTTGGGCTTTATTGATGACATTTTGGGCTGGAAGAAAGGACTTGCCCAATGGCAAAAGCCTCTTTTAACAATACCAATTGCAATACCTTTGGCTGTTCTAAATGCAGGAAACAAAATTTTGGTTTTGCCTTTCTTTGGTGAAGTTAATTTTGGTTTGCTTTTCCCGCTTTTGCTTGTACCTCTAGCAATCGTAGGCGCTTCAAATGGTTTTAACATGCTTGCAGGTCTAAATGGCCTTGAAGCAGGAATGGGCGCAATAATGCTTGGCACACTTAGCGCCATTCTTTTGAAAGAAAGTCCTTGGTTAGCACTGTTAACAGCACTTTGCACAACTTCTTTAATTGCTTTTTTGCTATTTAATTGGTATCCTGCAAAAGTTTTCCCTGGAAATTGTTTGACTTATGCTGTTGGTGCGCTGATTGGGATTGTGGGCGTGCTAAGTAGTGCTACGACTGCTGCGCTGATTTTATTTTCCCCTTATTTTGTTGAATTAGTTTTGAAAGCAAGGACGAAATTCAAGGCAGAATCTTTTGGCATTCCACAGGCTGATGGCTCACTAGTACCGCCTAAACAAATTAGCTCATTAACACATATTTTTATGCGCATCTTTAAAACAGAAAAGCGAACAGTACAAGCAATTTTGGCACTTGAGCTATGTCTTGCGGCACTAACTTTGCTTTTATTTTTAAGATAGGAAAATTTTAAAGCTTGACTTTTACTTTTTTGGAATGGAAGTTAAGATTGGTGAGCGTTTAGCAGATATTAAAAGCCGTTTAACAGGCAAAGAAAAACTGCTTTATTGGCTCGGTCTTTTGCCAATTTTCGCACTCGCACTTTGGATCAGAACTCGAAATTTGCCATTGCTTAAAGGCAAATATTTGATCGAGCTAGACTCTTATTATTTCTTTAGATATGCGAAGATGTTGTTAGAACAAGGTAGTTTGCCACCAATAGATTATATGCGTTATGTTCCTGTTGGCTATCCCACTAAAGGACTGTTTTTTCCAAAAACATTGGTTTTTCTTTACAAATTAATACATCCGCTATTCCCAAATCTTAGCCAAATAGAGTGGCACATAATATACCCGCCAGTCATAACTATAATTGCGTTTATATTTTTCTTTTTATTAGTAAAAGAGCTTACAAATTATAGAACTGCATTTATTTCGACTGCTTTTTTGGCAGTTATTCCTGCATACATTCAGAGAACTGGGGCAGGCTTCGCAGATCACGAAGCAATAGCTGCTCTTTGGTTTTTCACATCTTTATGGCTTTTTGTTTTAGCTTGGAAAAATAACAAAACTTTGTATAGAGTTCCTTTGGCAGCAAGCTCTGGTATTTTTGGTGCGCTCATGGCTGGAAGTTGGGGCGGTTACATATTCTTGCCAGCAAGCCTTGCACTATTCACTCTTTGTTATGTCTTGCTTACAAACGATAATCAAAAATCTATTTTAACCATCTTGCCATGGGTATGCACTTATTTCGGATTGGGCTACTTTACCACAGAGATAGGCTTTGATTTCATCAAAGCATGGGTTAATTTACTGTTAGTATTTGCACTTTCATTTGTTGCCATTAATTTGCTTGTAAACAAAACGTTAGTAAAAAAAATCAAATTGGAAAAATATACTACTTTAGTATCGCTTTGTCTTACTACGGCTGTTGCTTTATTAATTAATTTCTTTGGCAAATTTGTAAGTTTGTCAGATTTCATTACCTTGCTAACCAAAAAAGGCGTAAGCAGGCATTTTTTCACAGTTGCTGAAAATGCTGCGCCATACTTTACTGATTGGTGGAACGGCTTTAGTGTACTAATTCTTTTAGCTTTTGGTGGTTTTGCGCTTTGCTTTTATTATCTTTTTTACTCGAAAAATGAAAAACGATTAGGATTCGTGGCCGCGGGTGCAAGTTTGCTCTTTTTAGTGACGTTTTTAATTGGAAGGTTTTCTAGCTCTGGCAGCCAAATTGTTGAATTTTTCTCAAAAACTTACTTGGCTTGGTTAGGTATCTTTATTTTATCTCTAGGAATAATTTGGCTATTTGCAGCTATGAAAAATAAAGACTTAGAATTTGAAAAGAAGTGGGCATGGCTTTTAATAGTGCTTTTGTTTATTTTGCCTCTTTTAGCTGCGCGTGGGCAAATAAGACTGTTATTTATAACTGTTCCTCCAATTGCGCTCACGGCAGGCATATTTACATCTGAAGTGTTTGACTTAGCTAAGAATCTAAAAATGGGGTTGAAAGTTGCAACCATTGTGATAATTTCACTTGTTGCCTTGTTTGGATTTGCTATGGCTGCAAGTAGCTCCGCAACAATAAACAAATATTCTGGTTCGATGGTACCAGGGCAATGGGAAGATGCGATGCGCTTTTTGAGGGAGCAAACCCCAAAAGGCTCTGTCGTTGCACATTGGTGGGATTACGGCCATTTAACAATTGCTCTTGGTGAGCGTGCTGCGGTAACTGATGGTGGAAATGCGATGGGTTGGAATCACAAATCTGGCCGCTACTTTTTAACAGGAAAAGATGTGAATAGCACGCTAGCATATTTGAAAAGTCATAATGTAACACACATTTTGATTTCTGAAGAAGAAATACCGAAATACCATGCATTTTCGTATATAGGTTCTGATGAAAATCTAGATAGGGAAAGTACAATTGGCGTATTTGAACTAACACAACAAAAAGAAGTTAGAAATGGCACAATGTTAATTTATGAGGGTGGCTGGCCTCTAGACAAAGATTACCCAATTGGAAAAATTGTTTTGCCAAAAGATTACGCAGGAATAGGAGGTTTCAGCTTCGTTCTTTCAAATAACACATTGAGCGAGCCATTCGCATATGTAGTTTATAATAAAGGTGTAGAAAAAATACCAATTAGCTGCGTTTATATAAACGGAAAAAGAATGGACTTCCAAAGCGAAAACCAAAGCTTGCCAGGCTGCCTAGTCTTTATACCTGCGTTTCAAGGTGTCAGCGGCACAACTTATACAATTCGCACAAACCCTATTGGCGGAGCTCTATGGTTATCTGAAAAAGTTTGGGATACAAATTTTGCAAAGCTGTATATTTATAACGAATCTTCGCCATACTTCAAACTTGTTTATGAAGATCAGACACCTTTGGCAATTTACCAAGGAAGGCTAATAGGCCCAATTAAAATATGGGAAGTACAATACCCAGATTGGGTGCAACCAGACCCTTATTACCTAGAGCCAGATCCTATGTACGGATAAACCTAACTTAAATTTTAATCAAAAATAAAAAGAACTAAATTTAATTTAAACTATGTCTTCTTCAGCTACAACGACAAAATCTGCTGAGCTTATCATTGCGCTGAATGGCACCAGCGGGTCTCCGTCCTTTGTTTTTTCCAAGTTCAAAGACATCGCGTATGCAGTTGGTTGTTTTAATATAAAGTAGAGAAGTTCGCCGGTTTTAACTTCGAAAATTAAATCACCAACTATTCCAAGTCGTTTTCCGGATTTCGAAACCACTGGTTTGCCAATAAAAGACCTCGAATATTTTTTTTCAGTGCTTTCTGCCATGTTTTTCCTTAAATTTTACAAAATAAAAACTTTTCTACTAAATTTTTTAACTTTATCGCATGTTTGGCTGATTTTTATAATTTTTTTAATAAATTGTCTAATTGCTTTTTAGTTTCTTCCAAAGTTCCATTTGCGATAATATAATGGTTCGAACTAGCAATTAAATCGCCGACACCTAGGCGAAGTTCTTCTCTATCTCGCATCCTAAATTCGAGTTTTGTAATAGGACCAAATCTTGCTCGTTTTTGTAGCCTTTCTAGCCGTATTGCCGGCGCGGCTAAAATAGCTATTAAGTGGAATGCATCGCCGTATTTTATTTGAAATTCTCTTGCTTCTTCAAGTGTTCTTAAACTATCTAAAATAATTAAATTTGCTTTTGATTTTTTAATTTGTTCTTCTGCCCACCTTGCTACTGGAATGTCTCCGTACTCAACCCACATATAAAGTGAAGCCATTAGCCCACTTTCCTCAGATGGTTTAATTCCTTGTCGAGCAAGCCATTGCCAAATAAAATCTGCTAAGTGGATTTTTTGTGCGTGGAATTTCTGAACGGCATAATCTGCTAAAGTGGATTTTCCACAACCAGGCATGCCTACAAAACCAATTATTTTCTTTTTAGTGGCCATTTAATAAATTGGAAAAAAGGCATTATAAATTTTTACCCTAGCAAAGAAGGAATGCCTTTGAAAATCAAAATACCAATTATAAGCCATTTTAGCTGGCCAATTATAGGTACATCTAGGAAAGCTAAAATGGTACCTGCTATGATGTCTGTTAAGCCGAGCACTTTTACTATCAAACTCATAAAAATAACTATGTGCAAAATTTTTTAAGCTTTGGCGTAAAATAAAAATATGCGTTGTTTCGTTGCAATCGAGCTGTCTGAGGAGCTAAAACTAAAAGTTGCTGAATTAATTAACGAAATTAAAGGAAAAGATTTGTTAGTTGCTAATTTTGTTAAACCCGAGCAAGCACATATTACGCTTAAATTTTTGGGCGAAGTTAGTGAAAAAAAAGTAGAACAGCTTAAAGCCGAGTTAAAAAAATTTTCAGAAAGTGCAAATTGTTTTGAGTTAACTTTTGGCGGTCTAGGTTTGTTTGGGCAGAGAGTTCTTTGGATTAGTGGGGAAAACCAAATTGCTTCTAAACTAGCCGGCTCTTTGGATGCTTATCTAAGCAAACTTGGATTTGAAAAAGATACTAGACCTTTTCAAGTGCATTTAACAATTGCACGCATTAAAAAAATTAAAAATAGAAAAGGCTTGCAAGAAATTCTAAATAAATATAAAGGAAAAGAGCTTGGTAAAATTTTTGTTTCTGAATTAGTACTTTTTAGCTCTGAGTTAAAAAGAAACGGGCCAGAATATTTCGTTTTAGAAAAATATAAGCTAAAATGCTAAAATGAAAATTTCAAAGCTATTACTTTTAGCCTTAATTTGGACCACGGCGGGCCTATTTTTGCTACTGCTTTTGTCTGCTACCTTGGAACCTCCCAAAATTCATTTAAATGAGTTAGAACAAAATATTGGAAAATATGTTGTTGTAGAAGGTTATGTCCAAAAAGCTGTTTACAAAGAAAATGTTGTTTTTATAGAGCTTAGCGATGGTAAAACAAAAGCTCAAGCAGTATTTTTCGGAAACCCAAGCTATGAAATAATAGAAAATGATTTTGTTGTTGTAAAAGGAGTTGTCCAAGTCTATAAAGGCGCACCAGAAATAGTGATAAAGGAGCTTGCGTGCCCTAGCTGCGAAAATGCTTGACATAGTTTTATGCTTTATTTTAGGTTGTCTTTTTGGTATTATAACTGGGCTAACACCTGGCATACATACAAACACTGTTGCGGCAATGGTGCTTTCTTTTTTGCCAATTTTAACGAAGTGGTTTTCACCTCTAGCACTTGCGGTGTTGTTAACATCGATGGTTGTAGTGCATAGTTTTGTAGATTTCATACCAACGATATTCTTAGGTGCTCCTGATGAAGGGGAGACTTCTTTAAGTGTTCTTCCTGGGCATGCAATGCTGCTTCAAGGAAGAGGTTATGATGCGCTTAAGCTTACTGTAGTTGGTGGTGTTGGAGCTACGCTTTTTGCATTAGTACTTTTGCCTTTTTTCTGTGCAGCCATATTTTATGGCTATGACAAAGTAAGTCGATTTATACCTTTTATAATACTTTTACTTTCTCTGTTTTTTATTTTAAAAGAAAAGAGCTTGAAAAGCAAAATATGGGCTGTTTTGATTTTTTTGTTTTCTGGAGTATTAGGGGTTTTAACGCTAAATGTACTCCCTGTTAAAGACCCTTTATTTCCTCTTTTAACAGGTCTTTTTGGGATTCCTACTTTAATAATTAGCCTTTTCGGCAAAAACAAAATTGTCGAACAAAAAATAAACGATCAAATTGCTTTTAAAGGTAACTGGGCGAACAGTTTGAAAGCAAGTCTTTCTGCTGCGTCTATGTCTGTTTTGCCTGCAATGGGTGCTGCACAAGCAACAATTTTAGCACAATATCTTTCTCGTAAAAGCTCTAAAGAAGCTTTCCTTACCATGGTAGGCGGGATAAACAGCTCTTCGGCAATATTTGTTTTAACAACGCTTTGGCTAATAGGGCGTGCGAGAACTGGTGTATTGGCTGTGCTAAAGCAATTTTTAGAGCTAAGCTTCAGAGAATACGTGTTATTACTTTTAGCTTCTCTAGTTGCAGTCGGTTTTGCAGTACTAATAACTTTGGTGCTTGGAAAAGTTTTTTCTAAAAAGCTTTCAAAAATAAAGTATAGAAAGCTAGTGTTTTTTATTTTATTATTTTTGTTTATTCTAGTTTTGATTTTATCTGGTCCGCTCGGTCTATTAATTTGTAGCGTCGGTGCTGCAATTGGGCTTATTGCGCCACTTGTTGGAACAGCCAGAATACATGCTATGGCTTGTATAGCTATTCCAGTAATCTTTTACTTTTTTGGAATGTAACCGAATAGCGATTAATCTATGAACTCTACTTTTTGTTCAAAGCAATTTTTATAAAATTCGCAATACTTGCATTGCCAAGTAACTTCTTTTTCTGGAGGGGTTTTTGTTTGCAACGCATTTAGAAGTTGATATGCCCTAGCTTCTAAATAAGGAGTTATATCTCTTTTTGGTACGTCAAAGACTTTTACATTCTGCAATGACAAGTAAATTATTTTTATATTAGTTATTTTTTCTTTCTCAGCGTCTGGCAAAAGAGAAAAATATGCTTGCGCTTGAAGTAAGTGGCTTGTCTGTGGTGCAGTTGGTATTGTTGCTGTTGTTTTAAATTCATAAATTGTGCCATTTTGCAACGCATCAATAAAACCAACAATGTCGAAATTTGGAAATTCTTTTTTAACAAAAACTTCTTTTTCTTCCTCGCCAAGTGCAGAAGTTACGAAGCTATGCAAGGCTTGTCCTCGCGAAAGGATCCAAAGTTTTTCTAATTCCAAAACTTGTGCTTCTGTCAATTTGTAATAGCTTTGTCTTAAGCAAGGGCTTACGAGCAGGCCGATTCCAAATGTTGGCTTTTGTTGCTCTTTACGTGGTTTCTTTTTACCATTCAACAAAGAACTTAGCATTGGCCCAGGCAAAGCTTCCCTGCAATAAGGACATTTCTCGCATTCTTCTAAAGTGTGTATTTTGCCAGAGGGACATTTTATTTTAATTTCTTGTTGCATTTTACTTAAACCAGCTATTCAACTCGATTTGTTTTGTGCTTTCTTTTCCAAATATCGAGTCTATTCTTTGTTTTAGCAAATATAAGGTTTGTTGAATGTACTTAGGCACGCCAGGAATTTCTGACAGCTTTATTGCTGCTTCTAAGTATTTTTTAATAGTGCCTTCTGCAATTGTAAACAAGAGCTTGCCGCCGCAAGCCGTACATACGCCTGCCAGAGGCGGTCTTCTGTATTTTGCATTGCAAGCTACGCATCGGAATTCTTGACAAGTAAATTTTCTTAAGTTGCCTTTAATATCTCTTAAGAAATGTTTGTCTATGACTAGCTCTGCAACTTTTTGTGCATCTACGGCCGCTATTTTGTTTGCAAGCTCAATTTGTCCGGAAAGTTTTTCTAGCATCGTAGGTATTGTTTTATACGCGCTACAAAGAGTACCATAAGAAATATTTGAAGTGTTGTGTGTAAATTTTAGCCCTTCATATTGCTCTGGTTTTCCTAGCAAATCTTTTACTTGTGGTATTTTAACTTCCCATGGATATTTTGCACTAAGTGTTGCTTCGTAAAATTCGAGAGGGTAAGAAGGTGCTACATCTAAGCCGTGTGCTTCTGTGTCTACTTCTTGAGGAACTAAAGTTGTTGTTAGAACAAGTGGCGCGTCCATGTTTTTGGCACCTATCCTGTCTGGCAAATATTCTCTAGAAAAATTTAGAAAGGCGTCTAAGGCAAGCATTATGCAAACTTCATCTCCATCACAATTTCGCCTTGTAGCTGCATGCCAATAAGGATGTGCATAAATTCCTTGTGCTTTTGAAAAACCAATAATTCTGCCAACAATACCGCAGGAAGTGTGTGGTGCTAAGCCAATAACTATTTGGCCTATTAAGTCCTCTTTACTTTTCAAATTATAAAAAGGTTGTAGCCCATAAACTTTTACCAAAAGCTCATCAATAAAAGAGCAAATTCTAAATAAAATTTGATCTGCAGGCTCGTCAGGGCTCTTTGGGCAAGAAGGCAATATCACGTCTTGAGGCAAAAGTTCCAAAATTTGGTCAGGGCTCGTCAAAGGATTTCCTAAATAATCGTACTCATAGCCAAGTTCCTTTAATTTTTCTATTGATGTTCCTATTTCTGATGGCTTAAAATGTGTGCATGGCAGTTGGGTCATATCATATCTAATTGTGCCGTCTTTGTTTACTGTTAACCGATATTTTGCTCTCAGAATACCTTTGGGCAAATATTCAACAAAATGATTTGCATTCCAAGTACCTTTAACACCCTTGACTAAGTTAGGTAGCGTTGGAGCGTCCAACTTTGAAAGTGCTTCTGTAATGTAAGGTTCTAGCTCAATGGTTTTAATTCTACTATTTGCCAGCTTATTTCCTCTTCTTTGGCTAGAAAGTTCTGCTTTTCCACCACAAAGATGGCATTTTGGATAAATTGTTTCTGCGCCACAATTTGTGCAATAAAAATTAGGAAATTCTGCAGTGACTTTCCCAGCACTTCTCGCTTCGTTTAGGCTTCTTAACCTTCCGCCTTCTTTTCCAACAGGAAATAAAACGGAGGGTGCTCCTCTTAGGGCGCGAAGCTTTGCTTTTTCTGGCCTGCCCATTCTTGCGCCTATGAAAGTGCCTGCGCTATCCCGTACTAAAATTGGTGAAATTTTATTCAAGCAATCAAGGCCTGTCTCGCCTTCTATTTCGCCATCGGGTGCTTTTGAGAAAAAGAAATTTAACAAAAACAAATCATTTTCAGAAAGCAATATTTTGTTCTCCGCAACCCTATGCTCACAACCTAGAATTTCTAAAATTTCTTTTATGTCTTTGTTATATTCTGGCCCGCTTTTATCCAATTTTTTCGCCCAATTTTTAAGCAAATTAAACTGTTCTTTAGTAATAAGTTTCCAAAAATAAGTATAATTTGGGTGTAGTGGTGTCCCGCTGGAAATAGCAAAATCTATTGCTTCTTTAGCAGACGAAATTTTTGGTGGCTCTTGTTTTGTTTTTGCAATCACTTCTTTTTCCCACCACTCAGGACAATAACCTGCTGGAGCTAACCTTTGACCTGCTTCTGAGAAATCGCCATAACTAATTAATATATCGCCTAAATAAAGTATTTTTTCGATTTTTGGGGCGACTGCTTTTGCTTCTTCATAAGATTTTAGCTTTAAAACAGAACCATCGTTGAGCCTTACAATTGGGCCTTCTATAGAATCACAAGGAGTGAAAACTGTTGCTTTTCCTGGCCTTTCAACTTTGACTTGTGTACCTATGGCGATATAATCAGATAGCACGGCCATAGTTGCTGGGTGAATTGAAGTTGCAGCCAAACCACTAACTCTGTTTCGCCCATACCTTAGCCTAAAGCCGCCACTTCGCATTGGGTAACTCAACACAGGTCTGCCTGCTACGGCATCAGACAAGTAAGAATCTATTGGAACTATCCCCTTATTTGGCTCTGCGCTAGTGCTCGCGCTATGTGTTTTTGTTTTTAAATCAATAAAATCCTTAAGCCAAGCCCAATCTTCTAAGTTGAAATCTTTTCCCCATTTTTGAATTTGTTTCCAAATTTTTTCTGCTTTAAGGGGAGGTCCCTCTGTTAGTACAAGGGACATTCCGCCGCGAATTCTATCTGTTTCTACTCGCGGCAATCGCTTACATTGCGAAACCTCGTAAACTTCTGTTGGATCACCAGTAATTTCCATTTTTATGTGTCTTACTAAAAACTCAATTTCTTTTGGCGATGGCTTGTATTGTCTATGGGCTACTTTAGACATATAATCGTCTAACTCTACTTGATATCTTTTGACTTCTTCATCAGTTATATCATATTCTGCGATTCCAAAACATTTTCTTAAATAATCTGCAATAAGAATGCACACAGAAACCGCTGTCCCGCCAGCACCTCGCACGGGCCCTGAAAAATAAAGAGCCATGTAATCTTTGCCGTCTTGCCTTTTTTTGAATTTGAGTTCTGTAAAACCTTCTAAAGGAGCTGAAACACTTCCTAAAGTAATATATGCAAAACCAGTTCTTATTCCAACTTCGAGCGCCTCCCTTAAGTCTTTGAATTTACAAAAGCGTTGTTCGGCAACAGCTTTGGCTATTTCTAAGGCTATTCTCCAATCGCCTGGCGTGTATTTTTTTTCTAGCTCTTCAATAGCTTGAGATACGCCACTATTTTTTAATTGTGGTGCAACAGAACTAACAAGAGCCTCTACTTTTTGGGCTACATTAATTGCTAAAGAAATTTCGACTTCAGGTTTTAAATCGATGCCCTTCGCCCTAGCTGCAGCACCTATAGAATAAAGGCATTTCGTTTGGCTTAATAAATTATCAAAATAAGCGGCTTTTTGAGGCGAGCAAATTAACGGCATAGATCTAAAATCCGTGCCTTTATTAATAAAACTTTGTATAGAAAACTTTATAAAATCTATTGTTTTTAATATGTATATGGGTAAAAGAGGTCGAGCTGTAGGTTCGGTAATAAGAGATAACTTGATAGAAATATTGTACCATTTAAAAAGTGCACATGCGTATGAACTATACAAAGCCTATAAGAAAGTATTTGGGCCAGTTAATATAAGGTCTGTTTATTACAATTTAAATAAAGGGAAAGAGCTCGGCGTTTTTGAAATTAAAGAAATTAAAAAAGTTGAGGGTGATTTTAGCTGGGGTTCTGTAGTTGAAAGAATTATGTATGGTTTAGGCAAAGAAGCCAAACCAAAAGGTGATGTTAAAATTAGGGAAGCTTTAAAAGATTTTGAAAGAGAGACGCCTTAGTTTCTATTGGAAAAGTTTGTTAATGTTTGATTAAGTTTATTTGGAATTCTATTATTTTTATTTAACTTCGTATCTCGCCCACACCCCTATATTTCCAATGGAAAATTTAGACTTCTATATACAAATATAAAATATTTATACAAAACATAATAAAAACAAAAGCGAGTTTTTATAAGAAATAATGGGGTCCGAGGCATTTCTACCTTTGTTTCCTATGAATTATAGTTTAGACTAACTAAAACCTTAAAAACCCTTTTTTCTACTGGAACATAAAATGGCTGGCCAATTGGGTCTAATGGATTTTTTTGAGAAGTTTTTACAAAAAGAACCCATAATAATTAATAAGAAGGTGCTACAATCAAATTACATACCAGACGCAATACCCCATAGACAACAGCAAATAGAGCTAATTGCGGCTATTTTGGCACCTTGCTTAAGAGGCGAAAAACCTTCAAATATATTTATATATGGTAAACCTGGCGTTGGTAAAACTCTTTGTGTGAATTACATTTTAAATAATTTAGAAAATACAGCCATAGCTAAAAACGCTGCTGTCAAAACCATATATATTAATTGTAAACTTAAAAAAATAGCCGATACAGAGTATAGAATTGTTACAGAGCTTGCAAAGGCAATGGGGGTAGAAGTACCTGTTACGGGCTTGCCTACAGATGAAGTTTATAATAAATTTTTATCAGCAATTGACGCCAAACCCCAAGTAGTTATTTTGGTTTTAGATGAAGTAGATCGACTTGTTGCAAGAGCTGGAGATGAAATATTGTATAATCTTACAAGAATTAATTCTGTTCTTAAACAAGCGCAAGTTTCTCTTATTGGCATATCTAACGATGTTAGATTTATAGAAAACATTGACCCGCGCGTAAAAAGTTCCTTAGGAGAAGAAGAAATTGTGTTTCCGCCATATAATGCTATTGAACTTAAAGATATTCTTGAAAAAAGAGCTCTTTTAGCATTCAAACCAAATGCTCTTGGAGATGGAGTTTTGGAAAAATGTGCTGCATATGCCGCAAGAGAGCATGGTGATGCAAGGCGAGCGCTAGATTTATTAAGGGTTGCAGCAGAAGTTGCCGAGCGATCTAACAGCGAAAAAGTTTTGCCAGAACATATTGATGAAGCTGAGGAACGAATAGAGCGAGATAGAGTTCTAGAAATAGTTTCAACTTTACCAAAACAATCCCAACTTGTGCTATACGCAATTTTAGATGTAATGAATTCGACAGCCAATAAAAATCAAAAATTAGAAACAGGTGAAGTTTATGAAAAATATAAAGAGCTTTGTATACAATCCGCTGCTCAAACTCCTTTAACTCAAAGGCGCGTTTCAGATTTAATAGGTGAACTTGATATGCTTGGTTTAATAAACGCAAAAGTCATTTCAAAAGGCAGATATGGGCGAACGAGAGAGATCTACATATCAATACCAGATGATTTGTTAGAAAAAATTAAAAATAAATTGCAAGAGGAATTGCTTTAATGGAGGCGCAAAAACAACAAAGCGAAGTTGTAAAGCAACTACTGCGCTCTGGAGAGCTCCCGACAATTGAAAGAATTAATAACCTCCTAAATCAAAATTTAGATCAAAATAATTTCACGAACGATTTCACAAATAAAGTTCAAGTAAAACAAATTAAAGACGAAGAATATCCTGTAAAAATTTTAACAACAAATAGCTATAGTGGTCGAAAAATTGAACCAAAAGATTTTGTAACATATTTTAGAAATAGATATGCTTTTTTTAAAAAAGTAGTTTCAAACAGACCCGAGTTTTCAAATCTCGCTTCGATAGCGAAACTACAACAAGGCGAAAAATGTTCTATTTTGGCAATGGTTTATGATATTAGGAAACTTCCAACTGGAACGCTAAGACTCACTTTGGAAGATCCTACAGGCCAAATAGCTGCGATCGTATCGGCAAAAAATACAGAATTAATAAAAAAGACGAAGGCTCTAGCTCTGGATGATGTTGCTATGTTTAGTGGCTCTGCTGGCAAAGACACTTTTTTTGTAGATGATATTTCTTGGCCAGACATTTCTTTTAAACAAAGGAATTTTGCAAATGAAGAAGTTTATTTGGTCTGCGCTTCTGACTTGCACGTTGGAAGTAATATGTTTTTGCCAAAAACTTTCAAGAAATTTGTCCGCTGGTTATCTGGAGAGTATGGAAATCCAAAACAACGAGAGCTGGCAAAAAAAGTAAAATATGTTGTTTTTACAGGAGATATTATTGACGGAGTTGGAATTTATCCCGGGCAAGAAAAAGAGCTAACAATCACAGATGCTAATGCGCAATACGATTTTGCAGCAAAAGCTCTCGCCCAAATTCCATCAGATAAAAATATTATAATTGTACCTGGAAATCACGATGCTTTGCGAATATGCGAACCACAACCGCCTCTTTACAAAGATTTAGCAGCGCCGCTATATGATTTGCCAAATGTAGCTATTGCTCCTAACCCAAGCTATGTTAAAATACATAAAGTAAATGGAAGCCCAGGCATCGACCTTCTTTTATACCACGGGTATTCCTTTGATTATTTTGTCGATGCAGTTGAAGCTTTGAGAGAAGCCGGCGGATATTCAGCGGGAGATAAAATTTGGGAATTTTTGCTTAAGAGAAGACATTTAGCACCTACATATGGTGCAACATTGGCACTTCCTTTGGCAGAAGACCCTCTTTTAATAACAGACATACCAGACATCGCAATATCTGGACACATCCACAAATCGAAAATAGGTATGTACAAAGGAGTTTTAACTATAAGTACTAGTTGCTTCCAAAATACGACTGCATTCCAGCTTAAAATGGGGCATAGCCCAACACCAGGCCAGCTACCAATTGTCAATTTACAAACAGGCAGAGCTTGGACTTTAAAATTTCCAGTTTAGGCTTTATTTTTTATATATATTTATTCTTTATATATCGAGTCAAATATTTTTTTAATTAGAGCCGCTCGTTTTTCGCCTATGCCAGGAACTTTTTTAAGTTCTTCTTCAGAAGCATTAACTATTGCTTTTGGACTACCAAAATGCTTTAGCAACTCTTTTGCACCTTCAGGTCCTATTTGTGGCAAGCCTTCGATAAAATAAAGTTGAGCATCTGGCAATAAAATTGGTTTTTCAAATCGTTCTTGAAACGATCTCGATTTTTTATTTTGCTCTCTTCTTGCAATCGTATAAAGTAATTGTGCAGTTTCGCTAATATCTTTTGTAAAAATTATTGGTATTTCCCAGTCAAAAATAAGTGAAGATAACGCACCGTATAGCGCATTTCTAGAAACATTTTTAGCCGTGAATAGCCGCTCTAAATCGCCTTCTAAAATCAAAAATGGTTTTGTAAAACTTTCTTTAAGGGCTTTTGCCTGTGAAAAAAGCCGACCGTCTATAAGTGATGCAACAAAATCTTCTACCTTTTTTCTTTCACAAGCCACTTTTTCAGATAAAATAAAATCCCCTATCTTTAGTTGCGAAGGCACAACTTTTGCACCTAGGGAAAAAAGAAGTTCATTTAGCTTAGGCTCTCTGTTATCCGCAAATATCGTAATATCTGCAGGCTCTGGGATGGCAAAAGCAAGCTTTTGTTGAATGTGGTTCTCGTTTTTATTTTGTAAAAGCTCTGTATTAGTTAAGAAACTTATTTGTTCATTTAGTTTTTCTTCTTTTTTCTTTGTGCTCCAATAATAAACCTCATCTATTGTATTTTTTGTAATTAAAATTTCTACTTTGCCTATTTCAGTTCTACCTGTTCTGCCCCTTCTTTGTATCGTTCTTATTACGGAAGGTAATGGAGAGTAAAAAATTACTAAATTAACTGCAGGAATATCTATTCCTTCTTCGGCAACACTTGTGCAAACGAGAACATTTAGCTCACCTTTTTTAAAACGTTCAATAATTTCATTTTGTGTTTTTTGTGACATACCAGGCTCTTGCTTTGAAGCTTGTCCAATAAATTTGTGTGCCGCAATTCCGGGCGCTTCTAGGGCGGCCAATATCGGCGCAATGTTATCTCTGTATTCTGTAAAAACAAGTACTTTAGAAGAGGGGTTTTCAGAGAATTGTTTTTGAACTAGCTCGCGTAGAGCAGCTATTTTAGGGTGTTCGAAACTTTTTTGGAACAAATTTAAAGCCATCGAATAAGCGGCCCTTACGTGGAAATCGGAAACTATGTCTGTTAGTGTTTTACTTTTTCTCCTAGACGCTTCAGCCCAAATTTTATTAAAGTAATTGCAAAGTGCAGTGACTGTTTCTGTAGCTAGCAACATGTTTGCGTGTTGCAGCTTTATGAGTGATGAACAAAGTGAAAGAGCTCGCCCATATCTTTTGTCTAATATAAATTGCTTTTGCAGCTCTTGCTTTACAGCTAAGAGCGCCTTGCGACTCAATTTGCTTGGATTAATTTTTATTTCTGAAATTGTGTTAAAAATCGAAACTCTGTTAGAAATTGCCGCGTCTAAGTGCTCTTTAATTGCCAAGAGCTGTTGTGGCAAATCTAAAAGTGTGAACTTAGTTTGTATAGATTTTACATAAGGGGCTATTTCCGGATGTGACCTATCTCTCGCCTCAATTTTTTCTATGAAAAGATTCTTACACAGCTCGTTTATTTTTTCCGAGTTGCCAGGAGACGCTGTTAGCGCAAGAATTCGGCAAGACGGATTTTGCTGTGCACAAATTTGCGCAATAAAAACATACGAGTAATCTCCGACTGCTCTGTGCGCCTCATCAAAAATTATACAAGAAAGATCGCTTAGTTTAATTTTTCCAGCAATAATATCGTGCTTTATTGTTTGAGGTGTAGCAAATATTAGTTTCGCTTGTTCCCACAATTTTCGCCTCTCTTGCGGATTTACTTTGCCAGAAAGAACCGCGAGCTCTGTTTGTGGAGAAAAAAATTCGCTAAATGTCTTGTAATGTTGATTTACTAGCGGAAGTGTAGGAGCCAACATTAGTATTTTGCCTTTTTGGTACAGGATGCTTGCTAGTGCGATTGCTATGTGCGTTTTGCCTAGTCCGGTAGGCAAGACAACTAATGTATTTTGTTTTAAAGCGCTATTTAGAATTGTTTGTTGGTATAGCCTGAGTTGAAGTTTTTCTTTTTGGAATTCCATTTTATTTTTTTCTTGCAAAACAAAGGAAAGCGGTGTGTGATAGTGCATCGTGTTGTGGCCTAGCGATTTTATCTTTAATTACCCAATTTCTCTCGAAAATCTCACAAACTTTTTCTAAAATAAAGCTGTCTTGTAATTTTTTGGCCAAATGAAGTACTTGTGTTATTTGTGGGCAGTATGCAATAAAATACCCTCCTTGTTTTAGCGCCATTGCAGCAGAGTTTAACATATCTTCAGGTTTTGCTAAATCAACAATAAACGCATCAATGGAGTTTTTGTATTTGGAAAAGTTTGCATGGCGCGCGTCTTCAAGCTTCAAATCTATATTTTTAAGACCTAAGAGCTCGAAATTTTTTTTAGCTAGCTCTGCAAATCTCTTTTCTTTTTCATAGCTTATTATTTTCCCTTTTTGTCCGATAAAGTACGCCAAAACAGAGCTTAGCCAGCCACTACCAGTACCTATTTCTATAATTTTTGCCCCAGGTCTTATTCCCCCGTTTAGTAAAATTTGTGCAGCATCTTTTGGCAAAATTACGGCAGGACCCCTTTTTAGGTGGTACAAAAAATCAACAAAAGAAGGTCGAAGTACATCGAATTCAAAACCCTTATTACTTTTTATTTTTGTGCCTTTGATATTTTCGAGATCAAGCTCACCTAAGTGTGTTGAAAGCTTTTTTTGTATAGTGTTCACTAAAAATTTTTTTCCATCAGGAGCGAGCAACAAAAGCCATTTTTGATCGACGTTACGCATACAGAATATTTTTAAAGCTTAATTTTAAGCTTTACTAAATGCAAATACTAAGTAAAGTAAGAGCCGTTTATGAATCTAAATATAAATTACTTTTATTTCTCACAATCGGGTTTTTGTTGATTTCTTGCGGCATACTTTTCGCTCACAAAGTTCAAACAGGAGAGTGGCTTGCAAAAGATATTAGTTTAAAAGGCGGCTTAATGTTGACAATTCAATCAGATAAAACACTAGATATTAATTATTTAGAAAAAGAACTTAGCAAAGAACTGGGAAGTACGGTTTCTGTTAGGAAATTAGAGAGTATTAGGGGCGGAGAAGTTGGTTACACTTTTACAGTTGAGCCAATGAATGTAGACAACTTTTTGGCAGCAGTTTCAAAAGCAACAGGTATTACTTTAGAAGAAGGCAAATATACAGTAGAAAATGTTAGCGGCTCACTTGGCGCAAGTTTTTGGCAAAGTACTGTTCGAGTTCTTTTAATCGCTTTTATAGCAATGGCAGTAGTAGTTACGGTTTACTTTAGAAAAGCAATACCTGCCGGTGCAGTCATTTTGTGCGCAGTTTCAGATATTTTAGAAACTTTGGCGATAGCAAGCCTTTTAGACGTAAAACTTTCGCTGGGAGGAGTAGCAGCACTCCTTATGCTTATTGGCTATTCAGTTGATACAGATATTTTACTTTCTACAAAATTACTAAAACGAGAAGGAGACATTTTTAGTAAAACTTTGTCATCTGTTAAAACAGGTCTAACTATGCAAATATCTTCTATTTCTGCGATGGCGATTCTTTATATTTTGACACCAGCAGAAAGTTTAAAGCAAATTGCACTTTTGATTATCATAGGATTGCTCTGTGATATTCCGAATACTTGGGTACAAAATGTTGGAGTTTTGAGGTGGTATTTAGAGCGCCATGGCAGCCACTAAAAGCTTGATTTTAAATCCAAGAATTTTATTGCTTTTGGCAATTTTAGCTGGAGCCATAGTTGCACTGAACCCACACCCCTTTGCAAAAGGAGTTGTTGTTGAAAGCGTAGTTTCTAATAGTTCTGCTGAGCTTAATGGTGTAACACCCGGTCTATTAATTTATTCCATAAATGGGCAAACAATATCAGATAAGGCAGATTTTGAAAAATTTTTATCTACTTTGGGCCCTAATCAAACCATTCAATTAGAAACCAATAAAGGTCGCTATGTTTTTATTTCTGAAGAAGAGCTTGGTTTTAGTGTCAAGCCCGCACCAAAAAGTAATTTGAAGCAAGGAATAGACCTTGTTGGTGGAGCCAGAGTTTTACTAAAACCGGAGCAAGAGCTGACAAGCCAGCAAGTTGTGGACTTGGTTGCCATTATTCAGAAACGCCTAAATACTTTTGGTTTGCAAGACGTTTCCGTTAAATCTGTTTCAGATTTTTCTGGGCAAACTTATATTTTAGTAGAAATGGCTGGCACAACTCAAACACAAGCAGCCAAGCTCATTTCTCAACAAGGTAAATTTGAAGCCAAAATAGGAAATGAAAGTGTTTTTGCCGGTTCTGATATAAAACAAGTATGCAGGTCTGCAGAATGCGCAGGCGTACGTGCTTGTAACCAAGTTTCAGATGGTTGGGCTTGCGAATTCCAATTTAAAGTAGATATTAGCCCAGAAGCAGCTTCAAAGCATGCAGCAATAACTTCCAAACTTGGAACTATTTTTGTGAACGGTAAAAGCTATTTAGAGAAAAAGCTAGACCTTTATTTAGATGACGAGTTAGTAGACTCGCTTTATATTTCTTCTGATTTGAAAGGTGTTGAAGCAACATCTTTTGTGATCGAAGGTTCTGGTGTGGGAAAAAGTGAAGAACTTGCTATGAAAGCTGCACTAGACAACATGAAAACTCTCCAAACGATTTTAATCACAGGCTCTTTACCAGTCAAGCTAGAAATTGTTAAAGTCGATACTATTTCAGCAGCTCTTGGAGAAGCTTTCTTTAAAACAGCAATGCTTGCATTGATAGCAGCAATTTTTGTTGTTGGCATAATAATTTTCTTACGCTACAGAAAGCCAGCCATTGCAGGATCGATATTTTTAACTAGCATGTCTGAAATAGTAATTATTCTTGGCATGGCAGCACTAATTAAATGGAACTTAGATTTGCCAAGTATCGCAGGTCTTTTGGCGGCGGTTGGAACTGGTGTTGACGCACAAATAATAATAACTGATGAGCTGCTAACTGGTAAAGAAGAGTTTGGCGGATGGAAAGAGCGAGTAAAACGTGCTTTGGCAATTATTTTTGGCTCATTTGCAACTTTGGCTGCAGCAATGATTCCTCTCTGGGCTATTGGCGCAACAATGCTTAAAGGTTTCGCGATTGTTACAATTATTGGTGCTGCAATAGGTGTCTTTATAACTCGTCCAGCATACAGCGTTATTGCAGAATATTTAATTAAAAGCGAAAGGAAAGAAATATAAGCCAAAAATTGCTGTATATAAAAATGGCCATGTTTAAATCAAAAGAACTCGGTACAATTGCTATTATAATCCTTTTACTCTCTTTTGGTTTCTCCTATCGATTCGAAGGTCCACCATCGCTGCCGACATGGGTTGGTAATTTTATACTTTGTCTTTTAGCGGTTACTTTAGCTATTTTAGTCCATGAAGTCGCACACAAAATTGTTGGTGCAAGATATCATATCTATGTAGAACCAAAACTTTGGATTTCTGGAATCGTAGCACTTTTGTTAGGAGTTTTTATATCTGGAGGGCGATTTGTTTTTGCAGCGCCATGGGCAGTTTCAATGCAAGCAAGACCCCTTAGACCTGGAATGCCATGGCCACATGTTAGCCCGAAAGAAAAAGCAATTGTTGCCTTGGCCGGTACCTTGGCCAACATAGGGTTTGCTATTGTTGCAAAATTACTTGTCCCTGTTTTAGGCCCGTTTGCTCAAAAGTTAATCGATATTAATACGGCAATCGCGATTTATAATTTAGTACCATTTTTTACAATTTTACCAATTTTGGCTTTCCAGTGGACTTCATTAAAACCAATTGATGCACCTTACATAGAAGGTGAATACGTTTTCTTTGGAAACAGGCCGTTGTGGGCTTTTGTCTTTGCCTTTAGTATTTTGATAACCCTTTCTCTTAAATTCCTAGGCGCGGCGCTATCTCTCATACTTTCATTTATTTGCGCCTTGGGGCTTTGGCTTTTGTGGCACTATTTCTTTGAGCCAGAACCGCCAACCAAAGGGCCTTGGCCTGTTAAGTCAACTTTTGTAGCCACTGAAAAAGGGCCTACTTACAAAAGCTATAAAAAAATTGCTAGAGGAGAAAGATAAAATTTTAAAGTTGCTCATCCTTTCTTTTTTGGGGCCGTAGTCTAGCTTGGTAGGACCCGCGGTTCGGGACTGCGAGACCCAGGTTCAAAAGGTTCTGAAAATCCTGGCGGCCCCATTTAATTTTAAGTTAAAGTTCCATTAAAGTAGAATTTAGGTGTTTTATATTCAATTGTCCAATTATAACCTTTAATTGTGATATTTGGTTGAACGGTGCAAGAGAGATAAATCCCGTTTTTTTGTAGCATTTTTTCAAAAATATCACAAAGTGCAGGTCCTGAATATGGCCCGTATTGCTCTGCATGGGTCACGCTTCCAGGATCTGTTACAATTTCATTGTTTGCATTTTCTGTTGTGTTATAATAAATTTCATAGACGCCAAGATTTGCATCGAAAAAAATTCGGCAAGGACTTAAGCTTTGGTTAACATTAACAGGAGTTATTCTGTTAAAGCCAGAACTCGTTTTATTTACCACGACAATTTCTTTTGTACAATTTACTTCTTGGGGATTGAAATTTATTGCCGCGGGGCTCAGATCCCCACCAGTTATGTTAATTACTAACTTATTGTACCATCTTGGATCGTACCAATTTTCAGAAAGCCATTGATTTCTTGCATGAATTGTTTCGTAAATGGTGCTAAATTCAGATAGCTCAGGGTTTATTTCTTGTTTTTGCCAAACAAGCAAAATTCCGAGTAGTGAAATAGTTATGAGAATAAATGTGACTAAATAAATTTGTGCCTTTTCCATTAAAAGACCTCCTTTAGATAAAGCCAAATTATTATTGGCTTCGAAGTTCTTGCAACAACATATCTTATTTTTGCGCTGCCCAAATTTGGATAAATATCGCAGCTGCTTATTCTGGTTCCATTTTCGGAATAACAACTTGCATTTCCATCCCAATAGCTAATATTACATATGAAATTTGGGAAATTTTGTTTTATGTAAAACGAAAGCGCACTGAAGTTTGAATTTGAAATATTTTGCTCGTCTATGTATTTTGAAAAAATTCCAATAGAATCTAAAGTTTTTAGCCCTTCATAACCAGAAGAAGCAATTGCTTGGTGATATCTTTGATCAAGCCAAGAACTTTTTACACTTGGTAAATTCAAAATTACTAAAATCGCAACTAAAAGCAAAAGAATAAATTCAATCCAAAAGAAAAAACCTTTCTTTACCATGCTTCTATCTCCAAATCTGCAATTACAACCTCATTTCCAAAATTTATTAGTTTTTTTGCTTTACTCGAGCAAATATTCGGCGGAGATAAAGTTAAAGGACCAATAGAGTCGTAAAGTGAGCGATTTTCTAAAATGAATTGTGTTGGCCTAATCGATTCTGCCTTTTTAAGGTAAATTAGATCTGGCGCAGGGCTTGTGCTTATTTGAGCAAAATCTTCATCACTCGAATTTATGTTTAATCTAAAACTAAGAAAAGTGCCATTCTGGGTTGTTATTGTGTAATTGTCGTTCGGCTCTAAAGTGCTAGAAACTATACTTGCGCTAGAAAAAGGAAAATAGAGCTGTAAATATATTGTATTGTTTGCGTTGTAAGTGGTGTTTGCAGTTATGTTTAAGCCTGTGCTTGTTCTGCAAAGCAAAACTGAATTTGCTATTTTGTTGCAAGGGCTTTTTGGAGTTGGGGAAAAAGCATAAATCGAGTATTTTGCACGCCATGGCAGTTCTGCTAAAAGTGCTTTTGTGAAAGCAGTATAATTTTCCTTTGCTTCAACCCATTTTTCAAAATCTATGGCATCTGATTGAGCTGTTCCTAATCCCAAAGTTTTAATCGTTGCAGAATCTCTGCTTCCAGGATAGTATAGAGAATACTCAATTGCTTTAACTTTTTCACAATTAAGTTGAAGTTTGGAATCATTTATTTGAGCTTGAGCTTTGTCAAAAATAAAAATTGAAATTGTGATAATAAGAGATAGAAAAACTGCGCTAATTATGATGAATTCTAACCAAGTTTGTGCTTTTGATGCCATTATCCAACTATTAGTTTTTTAACTATAGTAGTCGTTTCTCCGCGATAAATAAGTGTTACTGAAATTGCATATTCGCCAGATTGTGTAGGTGCAATGAAGTTCGTTGAAAATTGACCAAGGCTATCTGTGACTAGTGTCAGAGATTCTCCTGATGGTCCTACCAATTGTATTTCTGCTCCTCCAACAGGAGTTCCTTCGAAATAAACTTGCCCACTAATACTTACTACTTGACCTATTCCAGCCGTTTGTGGCGAAACTTCGACTTCGAATGATAGTTTTGTTGGCAAAATTGTAAAGCCGAATACTATGAATGTTACGCCGAGCATAATTATGACATGCTTAAATCCAGCAATTAGCTTTTCTTCTGTAATTTGGCCAGCCATAACTCCAAGGCAGCCAGATTGTATTACTGCCATTAAGAAAAACAAATTTTTGAAATAATCTATTGATAGCACTTCTGAAGGTCTAAAAGACATTCCTGCAAATGCGCCGAATCTTTGCAGGTAAAGAAGAGGCAATAGAATTTTATAAAGCATAATAATTATACCTAAAAAAATTGCATAAACGACATACATAACTGCTAAGTGTTGGAACATCGCAACTTTTTTATCATCTTGTACTTTCTTAATTTTAGAAACATCTTCGGCAAGAGAATTTAGCACAGGAATAATGTCTCCACCACTCATAAAGCTTTCTAATATCACATCATTAATTCTGATTAGAAATTCTGAGCCCTCAAAAGAGCTTGTATACATTTTCCATGCATCTGGAAATGGAGTGCCCCAAGCCAAAGAAGCAGACAACCTTTTCAAATGTTGTGTGAGTTCTCCGTATTCTGTTTGTGAAATTGTGCTGATTGCTTGAGGTATTGTCATACCAGAAGCTATTGCTTCTGTAAGATCTCTTAGGAAATTTGGATAAATTTCCTCTACTTTTTTAAGATGGGCAAAAGCCAAGTATTTGATTAGAAAATAAGGTAGCAAAAGAGCCATTAAAGCAAAAGATAGACCGAAAATAACAATGGGCGAGCTTATTTTTAATAAAAATACTATGACACTAATCACAATTAAAATAGGAACGCCTATGAAAATTGCATATTTCTCAATTTGTTCTATGTTTTGCTTTTTTACCATTTAGTCCTCTAGCGGCGATACCCCTTTTGCAACAATTATGAACATTGCAGTTAGCATTGGGATTCCTACGCCAACAATTAAGATATTGGCAGCTTTTAGTAAGGAAACTGGCACAGCCCCTATTGAAGACATAACAGATGAAATTATTATAAAAAATATTGCTCCAGTTATGATTAATGTTATGTAAATTTCAATTAGCAAAGATAAAAATGAGCTAAATTCTTGTAACTTGCGAGAGTAGCCTTCGACAAAACCATTTGCCTTCTCGTTTAGAAAGTCTCCTACATCTCCTCCTATAGTTAAAGTAGTTTTAATTCCTGCAAGTAGCTCTGTCCAAGTAGGGCTTGGCGAGCGAGCAATTGCTCTTGTTAGCGCTTCTGTTATATCTAGCCCAAGAGTTTCTGTGTCTGAAGAAATTTTTGCAGCCTCTTTACTAAGCTCACCATACTCCTTAAATCTTGAAAGCAACTTAAACATATAATTTGGTGGTAAGCCAGCTCTTGAAAGTGCGGCTAAATATAGTGTCGCAAATGGAAGAGCATTTTCAATTTTTTTCTTTCGCTCATCAGCAGTTAGTTTTGGATAGTTATACATAAAAAGAAATGCAAAGAGTGCGCTTACTACAGCAATTCCCAACGAAATCACGAAAACAAGCAATAGCTTTTGGCTTAAAAGTAAGCTAAAAATCAAAACGAAAGTAAATGCGGCCACGAAAACCACAATTGAAGCAAAAAGTGAAAGTGCGACCCATTCTTCAGGAGGTGTTTTTAGCCTAGATCGTCTAAGATCAAGCTCTAACTCTTTTAAATTTTTAAAATATTTAGCTATTATTGGTTTGAAAAGCTCGTATGTTTGTTTTTGAAAAGTCATTTTACCAACTTCTCAAATAACTCCTTCGGGTTTGAGTAATATTGGACTATTAAGCTTGCTACATCTTTAAAGCCAAAAATTTTTGCTTTTTGAGCCGCCTTAAGTATCGCAGCTCTTCGTTCTAGCTCTTCCAATATTTGTTCATTTGTATAACCTAGCATAGGAGCTATTTTTGCTAAAACAGAACTGTTTTTTGCCACGAAAAGGTCTTCTAAGGGGAGCCATTCAAATGCAGTGTTTGTTTTCAAGCTGTCTGTTTTTCTGTCGTAGCCCTCAATTTCAACAATTTTTGAAACTCGTCTAATTAGTTTTCCTTCTCGCTGCGTTTTTTCTAAGAAGACTATTATGTCTAAGTTCCTTAGCAAAGAAGTGGGCAAAGAAATTGGTCTTGTTGTTAACCTGTCGATAACTGCTTCTATAGAATCTGCATGGAGTGTGCTTAGTGAGCAGTGACCAGTTGCCATTGCTTGGAACATGACAGAAGCTTCTCTACCACGTACTTCGCCCACAATTAGCACATCTGGGCGTTGTCTAAGAGCTGCTTTTAGCAAATCAAAAAGCGTAACTTCGCCATACTTTTTTGGGCCATAACCTGCTCGCGCAACTTGTGGAATCCAGTTGACTTGTGGCAGTTTTAGTTCTGCAGTATCTTCAATTGTAATTATTTTTAGATTTGGCTGAATGAATTGCGAAATGCAATTTAGAAAAGTCGTTTTACCTACAGCAGTTGTACCAGCTATTAAAATTGATTGCCTAGCTTCTATGGCTAGCCAAAGGTAAGCCAAAATTAGCGGATCTGCAGTACCATAATTTAACAAGTCTATTATTGTGAATGGCTTTATGAAAAACTTTCTAATGCTGAAATTGCTTCCTCGCCTTGCTATGTCTGAGCCATATGTTGCTTGGAGTCTTGAGCCATCTGGCAGTGTTGCATCAAGCAAAGGAGAAGCAATTGATATTGTTTTTCCTGCTTTTTGAGCTAATTTCATTACGAAGCTATCTATTTCTGCTCTATCTTTGAATGAAATATTTGTTGGCATTTCGCCATAGAGAGGATTTCTGTGGAAAATAAAAATTGGTAAACCAGCACCATCGGCGGAAATATCTTCTATGTTTGGATCGCGCATTAACGGGTCTATTTTGCCATAGCCTACTGTATCGCGCATGATGTAATATTTTGCTTTTAGAACATCTTCTTCTGACAGAGAAAGATCTTCTTCGGACCAAATTTCATCAATTTTTTCATTTACATACCCCATTACTTTTTTTCTAGCCTTAAGCTCTGTTGGCGAAATTTCTAGCCTTTCTTGAAGTTTGGCTATTGTTTTTGAAATAATTTCAGAAAGTTCTTTTGAAACCACAGGTTCTTCCACGATATACATTAGTTGATTTGTAATTGGGTTAAACCTAATTGTTGCTGTTGCGACAATATATCTTATCCCTTTCCAATCAACTTTTACTAAAGGATAAGTTTCATAAACTTCTCTTAGCTGTTCTGTGGCACCTTTTAGAATTGGTGAAGGTTTGAATGTCTTTGGCAAAGGCAAGCGTAAAATTTCTTCTTCCTTTTCAGCCTTTTCTTCAACTTTTTCTTTTTTCTTCTTTTTAACAGCTTTGGCCTCTTTAGCAACTTCTTTTTTTATTTCCGCCTTTGTTTCTTCAACTTTTTCTCTAACTTCGAGCTCTTCAGCACCCTCTTTTTCAAGCTTTTCAGCTTTTTCTGGTGCTTTTTTTAATTTAGTTTTTCGAAGTCTGAGTATTAAATTTTGAAGAGGCGTGGCCATTAATTTTTAATCGCTTTACTATTTTAAAAAGATTTATTTCAAAGAAGTTAACTTAGTAATAAAGTTGTGGCATAAGGGTCATTGCCCAATACGCTTATTGTTATTGTTCCTTTTTTAGAATCAACATAGCCTTTAATTAGCAAACCCTTTCCCCAAGGTATTTCTTTTTTTATGACAGCTGATGGGCTTCCAATAGAGCGCAACTCTATTGTGTTGCCAATTGCAGAAATGGTATAATATTTTTCTCCAATTCGTTCAGGTATTTCTATTGTTAAATTCATAGTTAGTGTTGAATTTGTACTTTCTAGCAAATCTCTAAATGTAAATAGCCCATTTTCTAATTTTTGAGCAACAAGCTCAAGCTGCGCACTTTCTTTGTTTTTAGAAAGCTCTGCACTGTAAAATTGCATAGATAGCAGTACACCCGCAGAAATTACCAGCGCAATTGCTATTGTTGAAATTAAGTAAATAATACTTACTTGTCCTTTCGCGCTCATTTTATACTAAATTCAACTATTTGTTCGGTTAGCCTGTTACAACTGCCTACGTTTGTGGTGACATTTTCGCCTTTCCAAACCAAATTTATAGTTCTTTGTCCTGCGCCTGCAGCAGCTTGTTCTCCAGCAACCAATCTAATTCTGTAACACTCTGTCCAAGTTCCATTAGATACGCTTAAGTGCCTAAAATGTAAATAAAACTCTGTTGAGCCTTGTTCTATTAAAAAGCAAGGCTCTTCACCTAAGGGAACCGCACCTGGCCATCGGACCATGTTGATGTCGGCAGGAGTTTTTGAAGCTAAATCACTTTGGCTTACACCGTAACCAATGAGCAATTTTCTTGGTGGTGGATTTGCTAGGCTGAAAACGCCTTTATAAACAATAGTATTTGGCGTTGTTGACGTGTCATTAGTTTGGCTGAGCGCCAAATAGCCTTTGGGTATTTTGAATTGTATGGAAATAGCACCTTGTTCATTAGCTACTGCTTTAATTGCAGAGCAAAAGCCATACATTTGCTCTCTGAGTTCTTGAACGGCTTGCTCGTCTTGTGCTCTTTGCAGCATTGGACCTGCCCAAAAATATGTTAAAGACACAATTACAATTGCAAGAGCTATTATCAGCAAGAAGCCGATAATATCAGATTGCGCTCTTTTAGCGCTTAACTGATCTAAACATGCCAATCGCATTAAAACAATAAGAAAAAGTTTATTTTAATCTTTTGCGTCATTAAAAAGAAAAGAATAAAGAGAAAAATCGAAAGAAAGAATTAAAGAAACAAAGAAGAGTAAAATGTTCTCAGCTTATCTCGTACCCAGAATATTTTCCTTGAATATATGTCGAATTACAGTTTGTTGGCTCAGTGTAGTGGCAAGCAGTTACATTTACTCCGTAGTATGGATGGCTTCGGTCGCCGTAGGATTCAGCTAAAACTTTAAAACGAACCGATGAGCCAAAACCAGCTGGGTTCAAGTATTTATAAAATGTAAGTGGTGCATTCGGAGTTGCGTAACCGAAAGGGTAGTCTTCGCATATCAACTCCCCAGAACTCCATTCGCATTTGTAAATGTATGCTATGCTGTTATTTGGGAAAATGGTGATCACTGCTGTTGTCCCACCATTATGGTCATTATTATAAACAAGCGCTTTAAATTCGAATTCTCTTACTTGAAAGGTAGACGAAAGTGGGAATAAGACCACGCCCAGAGGCGGAGCAGATTTAGTACCTTCCTTGTCCGGTCTGATTTTCGTTATACTTATTTCTTTAGCCTCTGCTAAACCCGCCATCGCTATGATGGCTATTAAAACTACTGCAAACGCCAATCCAAGTAAAAATTTAACCCTCATAATTCAAATATGGAAAATTAAATATTTAAAGTTTTCGTTTTTATGCATTGTAAACGTCGACACTACACACATCACAAATTCCTGTACAAATACTCGAACATGATTTTATTGTCGCACCCCACCATTCTTGGTTCGTAGTACACGTAAAGGATACACAAAAATTGCTTTCACTGGGTTTTACGTTGTATAGCAAATGTGTTGTATTAGAACCTACCGGTGACCCCGTGCAATCAGTGTTGTTGTATAGTGTTATATTTTGAATCGGATGATTGGTGCCGATACATGATAATCCAATATCAATGATTATTAGGTCTTCTAAATTACTTTTGCTACTTACATTAAATGGGATATTTAAATATTGGGTGAAATGACCGGTAACGCTCTTAGGCTCAATCATCGGCTGGCAAATAACAATATATTCCGGAACAAAAGTTGTGCTCGCATAAGCATACTTAGCGCTCATTGAAAGGGAAGTGGTTTTGCCAAGGTTGGACTCTAAAAAAGCAGTTAGATTTGAATTTGTATTTTCACATAGGGCTTTGGTGGTGTTTATTACAATTGGACGCATGTTTCCTGGAGGAATAGTTCCTGTACAACTTGGGCAATTAGAGCTATTTATTGTTACGATGCAAGAAGAGCTGCCACTTTCTACTAGAACATTTATTTTCTCTTTTTCTAAATCTATGTCTCTATTTCCACAGTTCTTTACAGTTACTTCCAAAAGTTTATTTACTTGATACTTAACACTCATAATTTTTATACAACTCGCTAGCTTAACCAAGTACTCTGAACTAGATCTTGTGCCTTGCTCTTGCGTGCTTTTTTGGGTTTTTGATACGAAAAAGAATGTAGAGCTGGCAAGAGAAAGTGTAAGAACAATTGCTAGCAAAATAGCAATTATAGTCGTTATTCCCTTTTTAGCCATTTTAATAAATGAAACTTCCAGAGGTTGTTGTCTTGCCACTAAAGTCTATTGTGAAGGAATAAAGTTTTCCACCACCTAAGGAAGATATGTTGCAGCTTCCAGTTAAATTTAACTTTACTTCCGCTATTTGTCCAACATCGAGCTGCGCATTTTCACCGCAGCCAGAAATACATTTCGCATCCGAGCTACTACTCCAAGTTGTTGAACATTTGGCAATTTGATTTTCATCTCTTAAAATCCAAGTAGTTGTTGGGTAAGTCGATGTATTAGTTAGAGGAATTTTAGTATTGCCCGTATTTTGGAGATGGATTGTTAGCACGCTGTTAGTTTCATTATAATTCGCACTTAGAACATCAACTCTAGAAGCCATTTGTGTAAGTGTCGTGGCTTGATAAGACTCAACTCCACCTTGTAGCTGATTTTGAATTCTAGTAAGCCAGAAAAAAGCACCGCCTGCAACTGCAATTGTCATCATTAAGAGCAGTATGATTGAAATGATTGGGGTAATACCTTTACTGGCCATTAACTAATAATAAGAAAAAGCCCTTTTAAAAAGCTTTTTTAATAAATGAAACTTCCAGAGCCGGTAGTTTTGCCACTGAAGTCAATTGTAAAGGAGTAAAGTTTGCCTTTGCCGGATGTTTTGGCAACATCGCTAATGTTACAAGTACTATTTAATCTTAGGTTTATTAGCCTAACTTGTCCAACATCTAAATCAGTACCACAGCCAGAAGTGCAATTTACATAAGTACCATTCCAATTTGTTGAACATACCGGAGCGCGATTTTCATTCATTAATATCCAAGTAGTTGTCGGAGGATCTGCGCTTGTTGAAATGGGCACTTTTGTAGCACCTATGTTTTGAACAGCAAAAGTCAAGTTTTCACCATCGTAATTTGAAGCAAGAATTTCTACTTTTGACGCCATGTGAATTTGCGTTGTAGCTTGGTAAGACTCAACTCCACCTTGTAGCTGATTTTGAATTCTAGTAAGCCAAAAGAAAGCAGCGCCTGCAACCGCAATTGTCATCATCAAAAGCAATATAATGGAAATGATTGGGGTTATACCTTTGCTGTTCATAGTCTTTTTACCTCGTATTTTTTAAGCCAAGTGGCCATATCGCTTAGTGCTTTCAGCAGCTGCGTATTTTGCTCAATTATTTTATCAAGTTTTGCTGAAAGCTCTTTTTCAGAGTCTTTCTCCTCTTTTAAATTTTTTTCTTCAGCTTTTTCACTTTCCTTTTCCTCTTTTTCTTCAATTTCAGGCTCTTCTGTCAAATCTGCAGCAGTACGTAACGTTTTTGTTAGCTCTTTTATAGAAGCAACAATTTCAGCCACAGCTTCTTGAGTTTTAATATTGCTTTCTATAAGCTCTTTTAGTAAATCCTTACTTTGTGGCATAATACATTATTTTAAAAGCTAATATTTTAAAATGTAGTTACTACTAAAAAAGAGAAAACAATAGAAAATTAATACTCTTCCATTCCAGGCATTTTCGGCTTCTCTGCAGGCTTGCTAGCCGCAATTACATCGTCTATTCTTAAAGTCATCATTGCAACTTCTGCAGCAGATTTTATTGCCTGTGTTTTTATTTTTAAAGGCTCTATGACGCCCTTTTCAAGCATGTTTACTGGCTGGCCAGCAAAAACATCTAAACCAGCATCAATTTCGCCTTTGTCGTGTCTTGCCTTTAGCGCAGTTAGCGCATCTATTGGGTCTATTCCGGCATTTTCTGCAAGCGTCCTTGGAATAATTTCTATGGCATTTGCAAAAGCTTGTACAGCTAGCTGTTCTCTGCCACTTAGCTTTTCGCTGAATAGCCTTAGTCTTCTAGCAAGTTCGATTTCTACAGCACCTCCGCCGCATACGAATTTACCAGTTGTTAGCACAGCGCTTAGGTCTCCAATAGCATCAGACATTGCTCGCTCAACTTCTGCAACAACATGTTCTGTTCCGCCTCTTAGCAAAATAGTTACTGCTTTTGGATTTTCGCAGCGCTCAACAAAAATCATTGATTCTTTGTGAACTTTTCGCTCTTCTACAAGACCTGCTTTGCCAAGATCTTCTGACTTCAAATCTTCTAAATTTCCAACTATTTTTGCTCCTGTTGCCTTTGCTAGTGCTTGAATATCTGACTCTTTAATTCGTCTAGCAGCTAATATACCTTTCTTTGCAAGATAGTGCTGTACCAAATCATCAATTCCTTTTTGGCAAAATACAACATTTGCGCCAGAGGCAACAATTTTGTTAACCATGTTTTTAATCATTTGTTGCTCTTGCTCTAGGAATGCTTGGAATTGTTTAGGGTCTGCAACTTGTATTTTTGCTTCGGTTTCAGGGCTTTTTATTTCCAAAGGACATTCTAAGACAGCAATTTTTGCATTTTTCACTGTTGTTGGCATATCTGGGTGTACTTTTTCTTTGTCTAGGACGATTCCTTCAACAAGTTTGGAATCGTCTATGCCACCGCCTTCTTTCTTTTCAATTTTTATGTTACTCGTATCTATTTCGATTTCACCATTTTTTTGCTCAGCAACTTTTAGAACTGCCTCAACAGCAATTTGCGCTAGACCTTCTCTTGCGAGTTCAACATTTTTCCCAGTCATTGCAGTTATAGCAATTTTCTTTAGAAGCTCTTTGTCTGATATTTTGATTGGTTTTGCAATTTCTCCTAAAATTTCTTGCGCTTTTTCAGCAGCAAGCTGATAGCCTTTGGTAATAACCGTTGGGTGTATATTTTTGTCTAGGAGTTCCTCAGCATTTTTAAGCAACTCTCCAGCCAAAATTACTGCAGTTGTTGTACCATCACCAATTTCTGCTTCTTGTACCTTTGCAACTTCAACCATTATTTTGGCTGCTGGATGTTCGACTTCAAGTTCTTGGAGAATTGTTACGCCGTCATTGGTTATGGTTATATCGCCCATGGAATCTACTAGCATTTTATCCATGCCTTTTGGGCCCAATGTTGTTCGGACAGTCTCAGCAACAGCCTTTGCAGCAGCTATGTTGGCTTTTTGAGCTGTTTTGCCGGTGTTGCGAAGAGTCCCTTCTGGTAAAATAAATATTGGTTGCACTTGTTTTGTCATTTTTATCACCTCGCAATATTATTTAGAGTATAATTTAGATTAGCCTTAGAACTTAGAAATAAAAAGTTTTTGGTAATAAATTTAGTAAATTTTTTTGATCTCTTTTCTTATATCCGCAATTAAAATTGCAAGTACTATAACAATTATGGAAAGAAATGCAGAGAAAAACATAGTTAAGGACTCAACAGTTAATAAGCCTATATTTGCAGTTGCAGATTTAATAAGTAAGCTAACTACTACAGCCCATAGCACCAAAATTATTGTAAGGGTTAGCTCAACAATGTCTGGTTTTGTAATTTTTGTTTTTGCAAGCATAGCTAATTTAGAATTTCGTTCTTTTTAAGCTTTTTTGACTCTCGAAAAGTTTTAATTTAAAGAAACCAAATTAACCACATGGGATTAGAAGAACAAAAAAGGGCGATAGAGAACAAAATAGGAGCTTATGAAACAGAAATTCGATCGCTTAGAAGAGAAAAAGAGCGCCTTGAAGAACAGGTTCGAAAAATAGAGCATCAAATTGATGCTATAGAAGAAAGAATACGAGGTTTCGAAAAACATAAAGAAAATTTGGAAAGAGAAAAGTTAAAAATAGAAAGGGAAATTGAAAAGTGGGAAGAGCAAAAACAAAGAATAGAAAAAAGGATTGGCTAGAAAAGCAAAATTGACTTTCAAAAACCTTTTATTTGAAGATATTCATGAGATGTTATGCCCAATGTTATTACGTTGTTAGATAGCGAAAGAATACAATACACAGGGATATTTGACTTAGATGCGCTTTATACTCATGCGCTAAATTGGCTTATTTGGAGAAAGTTTGAAGTTAATGAAAAAAGTTATACTTTAAGGAAAAAGCCATCTGGAGATGAACTCTTTATCGAATGGGAAGCACAAAAGAATGTTGACGAGTATTCTCAAATAAAAATTCGTGTAAAGTATGAGTTGTTTGGTATAACTGAAGTTGAAGCTAAAAAGGAAGGCAGACCCAAAAAAATGCAAAAAGGCGAAATTAACATCTATGTAAGTGCAGATTTAGTAACAGATAGGCAGAATTTTTGGGCGCAAAATGTTCTTTACAGCTTTTTGAGAGCGTTCTATGACAGATTTATTTATAGAAGCTCGATTGAAAGGCTTAAAACCGAAATATCTAGGCTTGGCTGGGAATATTATAATGAGTTGAAAGCATTTTTACAAATGTATAGATATGTTTCGTAAAGCGTTTCATAAGCCAAAAGTTTTTAATTTAAATTTTAGATTTTAGAACATGGCCAATGTAATCACGCTCTTAGATCGCGAGAACTTTCAATACTCAGGCATTTTTGATTTTGACGAGTTAATATCTCATGCAAAAAACTGGCTGAGCTGGAGAAAATTTGACATAGAAGAAAAACGATTCACAGAGAAAGTCAAGTTGACAAGAGATTATAAAGTTTGGTGGGATGCAACAAAATTCATTGATGAATATTCAGCAATTCGTATAAAGCTGGAATGGGAAATTACTGGCGTAATAGACGTCGAAGCTAAGATAAACAAAACCACAAAGAAAATACAAAAAGGAGATATTAACTTATATATAACTTCTGAAGTTGTTACAGACAGGCAAGATTATTGGACACAAAACGCGCTTTTCAGTTTTTTGAGAGGTTTTTATGACAGATACATTTATAGAAGTACAATAGAAAAACTAAAAGCAGAAGCATGGAATTTGGGTTGGGGATTATTTAACGAAATTAAATCTTTTTTGCAACTTTATAAATACTCTGAATAAAAAAGGAGGTGAGCGCCATGTGGTGGGACGAGCTATTTTGGGAAGATTTTGAAAAAACAATGCGCGAGCTAAGAAAGCAAATGGCACAAATGAGGCTGGCCGTACCAAAGCTAGAAGCTATAGAGCCTTTCGCAGACATAGTTCAAGAGGACGGCAAACTTAGAATAGATATAGACCTGCCAGGCGTAAAAAAAGAAGACATAGAAATACTTGCAACAGAGCACACAATAGAAGTACGTGCAGAACGAAAAGAAGAAAAGGAAGAAAAAGGGAAAACTTTTTACAAAAAAGAGAGATCTGCACGAAGTTTTTACAAAGCAATGAGCTTGCCAGCGCGCATAGATCCAACAAAAATTTCAGCAGAATATAAAGAAGGAGTTCTCCGAATAACTGCAGAGCTAAAAGAAAAGAAAGAGGAAGAAAAGAAAGTGAAAGTCAAAGTTAAGAGTTAGGGTAGCTAAGAAACACTTATTTTATTGTTTTCTATTTTGAATTTTTTATCTAAAAATTTTTCACAAACCCAAATATTTGTTTTTGTGTGTTGGCTTATTTCCGAAGTTATAAATTCTCCTCCGAACAGACCTATGAAAGGTATTAGCTGATCTGCTAAATGAACATCAACAGTAGCACCAGATTTTAGCTCTTTAAGAAGTTGGAGTGCAACTTCTTTTCCCACATCTTCAGCAGGTTTTCCAAGCTCGCCAAGCGAAGACGCAGCAAGCTTACAATTGCTAAATAGCGCATGTGCGTATAAAGAACTACCCGGAGAGTTTGTTTGTACATATTCTTTAAATTCCTTAATTTCGCAATTTAGCTCTCTGGTTATATTTTGCTTAAATGAGAGAAGTTGCCGCTCCGCTACCTCTTTTTCTTTTAGGTTTTCAGATGCTATTGAAAATGCTTTAATGTTAAAAAACTCTCCACGATCGAGCAAATGTAAGCTTTTTGGGTTTTTCACAGGATAAATTTTCACTTTGACCAAACCGTTACCGGCTGGGTAAAATCCGCGGCGAGCCGTTTGACAATTTATTAAAAGACCAAATTTTTCGGCATAATCGCAAAAGACATTTTCGAAAAATTCTATTGGAGGGCTCCATGCGACATTAGTTCCGCCAATTAGCTCAAGCTCTATTGGACCAGGTGCAAAAGCAGCAATCGGTACAAGTGTTTGCAGAACCAAAGTTATAGAGCCAGCAGTTCCAATGTCAAATTTGAACTTTCCAAAGCGAATTTTTTTTGGTGCAAATGTAAGCTCTTTTGAGCCAAGCTCAGCGCCCTTTAGCTCAGCATTGCAAAGCCTTGCAGCAGCCAGTACGCACGTAAGGTGTTGCGCTTTAAGCCCAGGCTCTGGCCTGCCCGCACGAATGTTAAAAATACGTATTGGAATTCCTTTTATTGCAGAAAGTGCAATCGCCGTTCGAAGTATTTGTCCTCCAGATTCACCATAGCTTCCGTCTATTTCGAGCATAGATTTTTAAATAAAAAGCAAAATAAAAAAGTATGCTTGACATAAATTTGTTTAGGGAAAGGCCTGATATAATTAAAAAATCCCAAATTGCTCGAGGTTTGCCAACAGACATAGTAGATTGGATTGTAAATTTAGATGGTGAATGGAGAGCAGCTCAAAAAGAATTAGATAACTTAAGACATGAGCTAAACTTATGCTCAAAAAAAATTAATCAATTAAAAAAAGCAGGCAAGCCAGCAAAACAAGAGCTCGAGCTAGCAAAAGAACTTTCTAAGAAAATTTCTGATTTAGAAAAAAGAGTAGTAGAACTAAAAGGAAAGCGAGATGAGCTATTATGGCAAATACCAAATATTTTAGACCCAGATGTTCCTGTTGGCAAAGACGAGCGCGATAACAAAGAACTAAAAAAAGTTGGGAAACCTAGGAAATTTGATTTTGAGCCAAAGCACCACCAAGACCTCTTAGTACCTTTAAATTGTTTAGATATTGAACAAGCAGCAAAAGTTTCTGGCGCAAGATTTTATTATTTGAAAAATCAATTAGTTAAACTCAATTTGGCTTTAATTAGCTTCGGAATTGATTTTTTGACAAAAAAAGGACTCAAGCTAATCCAGCCTCCGTACATGTTGAATAAAACAGCACTTTCAGGTGCAATCCATTTCACAGCATTTGAAGATGCAATTTACAAAATTCAAGATGAAGATCTTTATTTAATAGCAACTGCAGAGCACCCTGTTGTAGCATACATGGCTGATAAAGTTGTGCCAAAAGAAAATCTCCCACTAAGATTCGTCGGAATCAGTCCATGTTTTAGAAAAGAAGCCGGCGCACACGGTAAAGATACTAAAGGAATATTTAGAGTGCACCAATTTGAAAAAGTAGAGCAAGTTTCTTTTTGTGAGCCATCCGAGGTTAAAAAAGAATTTGACTTTCTTCTAAAAAATTCTGAACAAATGCTCAAAGCGCTTGGAATACCTTATAGATTGCTTTTCTTGTGCTCTGGAGATACAGGGAAACAAGCTGCAAAGACAATAGATTTCGAAGGTTGGTTCCCATCACAAAACAAATACAGGGAGCTCGGCTCTTGTTCAAATTTAAATGACTATCAAGCTAGAAGGCTAAATATTAAATATTCAGACGGTGGCAAGCAATCCTTTGTTGCAACTTTGAATAATACTGGAATAGCTACCGAGCGAACACTGGCTTGTTTAGTGGAAAACAACCAACAAAAAGATGGCAGTATAAAAATTCCAAAAGTTCTTTGGAAATACACCGGATTTAAAACAATTGAGCCGAAAGCAAAAGCTTAAAAATTGTTTACTTAAGTATATAATTATGAAAATATTGGCAATTGGTGATTTGCACGGAGATATTAGGCAAGTAAGCAAATTAGTTAAAAAAGCAAAAGATTCAAACATAGACCTAATTTTGTTAAATGGCGATTTCACTTTGGGAGATGCGCATACTTATGGCCTTTTCAAAATTCTTAAAGAGGCAAAAAAGCCAATAATAGCACTTCCTGGAAATCACGAAAGTTTAGCAACTTTTGAAGCACTTGTGAACAAATATGGATTAATAAATTTGCACGGCTACGCAGCAAAATTTGGAGAGGTCGGGCTATTTGGTTGCGGTGGAGCAGACATAGGAATTTTCCAACTTTCTGAAAAAGAAATTTATGAGTTGCTAAAACATAGTTTCGATTATGTTAAAGATTGCAAGAAAAAAATAATGGTTACGCATATGCACCCATCTAATGTCAAGGTAGGAACTATATTTCCCGGAAGCAAAGCAATTAAAAAAGCCATAGAGAGCTTTAAGCCAGATATCGCGCTTTGTGCACACATACACGAAGCCAGCGGTTTGGAAGATAAAATAGGGAATACGAAAGTCCTTTTTGTTGGAAAGGAAGGTCATATAATAGAAATATGAAATGGCTAATGTCTTAATTATAGCCGAGAAGCCTGCAGCTGCAGAGAAAATAGCCTTCGCTCTCGGCAAGGCAAAAGTTATTAGAAAACACAAAATACGCTATTTTTTAACAGAATCCAATGGAGATAAACTTTCAGTAGTTTCTGCAGTAGGCCACTTGTTTACTTTGGCACCAAAAGAAGGTACAAGTTTTCCTTATTTTGACTTAGAGTGGAAGCCAGTTTGGCAAGTTTCTAAAAAAAGCCTTTTTGCTAAGCAGTATGCAGATTTGATAGAAGAACTTGCAAAAGACGCGGATAAATTTATTTTGGCATGTGATTATGATATCGAAGGCGAAGTAATTGGGCTAAATGCACTGCGTTTTCTTTGCCATAGAAGCGATGCACAAAGAATGAGGTTTTCTACGCTTACTCCTATTGATTTGCGAAATGCTTACGAAAATATTTTGCCAACCTTAGATTGGGGACAAGCAGACGCTGGCGAAACAAGACATTATTTAGATTGGCTTTGGGGGATAAATTTATCTAGAGCACTAATGCGCTCTCTCGAGGCTTTAAAACGAAGAAGTATTTTATCTATAGGCAGAGTTCAAGGTCCTACTTTGGCACTTTTAGCAGAAAGGGAAAAAGAAATTGCCAACTTCAAGCCGAAACCATTTTGGCAAATCACAATTTTATTAAAAACAAATCCAGCAATAGAAGCGATTCATCATAAAAATGTGTTTTGGGATGAGGGAGAAGCAAAAGCAGTTTTTGAAAGAGTTTCCGGAAAGCCTGCTAAAGTAGCTTCTATACAAACAAAAGAACAAATTGTGCAACCACCAGTACCTTTTGATTTGACTTCTTTGCAGGCAGAGGCGTGGCGTTGTTTCAAGTTCAGCCCATCAAAAACACAACAGTTAGCACAAGATCTTTATACTGCAGCACTAATAAGCTACCCAAGAACTTCTAGCCAAAAACTACCTCCAACAATTAATTATGCGCGAATATTGAGCGCCCTTAGGTCGCAAAAAGAATACTCTAAAGAAATTTATGAATTATCTAAGCAAGAAAATTTGAAGCCAAAGCAGGGTGCCAAAAGCGATCCTGCCCATCCAGCAATTTACCCAACAGGAGAAGTACCAAAAAACTTAGACGCAGCCCATAAAGCTCTTTATGACTTAATTGTGCGAAGATTTTTAGCATGTTTTGGAAAACCTGCCAAAAAACTTATTGTTAAATTTATTTTTAATGTTAATGGGGAAGATTTTCATTATACAGGTACAAAAATTACTGAAGATGGTTGGAGAGCATTTTATAAAAAATTTTTAGAGCGCGGACAGGAAGACCTCCCCGCACTAAAGCTTTCGGAACTAATTGATCAAACAACAAAATTCCTAAAAAAACAGACAGAGCCCCCGAAAAGATATTCGCCAGCATCTATAATAAAGGAATTGGAAAAGCGAAATTTGGGCACAAAAGCAACAAGAGCACAAATATTGGATACTCTTTATGAAAGAGGGTATATTCGCGGCGCCAAGTCCATAGAGGTAACGCAATTAGGGCTCGAGTTAGTAAAGGTATTTGCCAAGTATGCACCAGATATTCTATCAGAAAAACTAACTAGGAAATTTGAAAAAGAAATGGAAGAAGTTCGTAATAGGAAAAAGAAAAAAGAAAACATTTTTTATGAAGCTAAAAATACTCTAATCAAAATATTAAATCAAATAAATCTTCACCAAAAAGATATTGCAGAGGGTATTCTAAGCGCGTTATCTCAAAGCAAAGCAAATGTTCTTATGCAATGCCCAAACTGCGGAAAAGGACAATTACGGATTATTTTTTCTAAAACCACGAAAAAAAGATTTTTGGCGTGTAGTAATTATCCGGAGTGCAAAACAACTTGGCCACTTCCGCAACAAGGTGTAGTGAAAATTTTATCAAAAAAACACGAATGTGGAACTCCTCTCATACAAATATTCAAAAAAGGTAGCAAACCATGGACTTTTTGCCCAAATCCTGCTTGTAGAGAGTCGTCTAACCAAAAAGGCTAAATTTCTTTTTAGCAAGAACTTTAAAAATTCCGTTTTGTCTTATTTCAAAGTAAACTTCTTTCCCTTCTTTGATGGAGCGGTGTTTGTATAAAACTGCTCGCCTAAAGCCATCTGCAGGCTCTAAATAAATTAGACATTTGGACCAATACTTTAGAATGTCGCCACCAACGATATTTTGTTTTTTTGTTTCGAAATCCGTATACATATGGTCTGTGATTAAAATTGGTATTTTGTGCTTTCGGGCGATTTTTGAGAGTACGGATAGAGATTTGGCCAAATCTCTATTTGCTTCGGCTACCTCGCTTTCGTAGCCCTTTTCCAATCTATAGAGCATCGCAATAGAATCAATAATTATTGCAGCAACATTTTCTTTTGAAATTAACTTTGGAAGTTCTGTTATGCTCGCGCATTGCTCTTTAAAAGAAAATGGCGTGAGAATTATTACATTTTGCATCGTTGTTGAAATGTCTTTTGGCAATAGCTGCTTAGCTCGCTCAGAGGAAAAACTATTTTCCGTGTCTATGAAAATAACTTTTTTGCCAGATTTGGCTAAATTTAAAGTGAATAGCATGGCAATGTTTGATTTTCCACTTCCCGGCGGGCCAAACAGCGTTGTTATTATACCGTTCTCGAACCCTCCATCTAATAACCAATCTAAAGCGTCAGATCCGGTCGGTATTTTATCCATAACTTTATAAAGTAGAGAAATATATAAATTTATAGTTAAATTTAACATTAATTAACGAAAAATAACATGAAAACAGTTGGGGTTGGGGTTGGAATAATGCTACTTAAGGATGGAAAGATTCTTTTGGGAAAAAGAAACACAGATCCTGAAAAGGCAAGTAGTAAACTACGTGGAGAGGGTACATGGACTTTGCCGGGCGGTAAAGTTCATTTTGGGGAAAAGTTAAAAGACGCAGCTATTAGAGAAGTTTTTGAAGAAACTGGAATTAAGGTTAAAAATTTAAGGCTAATTAGTGTTGCGGATGATGTTATTGAAGATGCACATTTTGTGACGATTGGATTTTTGTGTGAAGACTTCGAAGGAAAAGCGAATGTTATGGAGCCTGATGAAATTTTAGAATGGAAATGGTTCGACTTGAATAACTTACCTTCTCCTCTATATTTCCCAAGCGCAGAAATTATAAAGAGCTATTTAAGTAGAAAAATTTATCAATAAAAAACTGTTAAAATGGCAAAATGGTAAGCGAAAGAAAAAAAGCATATATGCGCGAATACAATGCAAAGCCAGAAGTCAAAGCAAAAAAAGCGGCATATATGCGAGCCAGGAGAGCAGAACTTGCAAAACAAAAAGCCATCTCCATAGTTCATACTTTCTTAGACTTTGGTTATGAGGATCTCGCTTTCGAATATGCAAAGGAGCACTGCCCAGAACTACTTTCAGTCGTTAAAAGTAAAAACAAACGAAAATAAAGTAGGAAAAAGCAAGAAAGGGGCTTCCACTCGAAAGTTATTTTAAATCTTCTATTGTTTAATTTATTAGTTATGGCAGCGATTAAACCAAAAAAAGAAGTTAAACTCAAAGTAGCCGAAGCTCAACAAGATGATGTTAACAAAGGTATTGTTCGAATAGATAGCCAAATTATGCGTTCTTTAGGTATAACGCAAGGCTCTATTGTCGAAATAGAGGGAAATAGAAAAACAGTGGCGGTGGCCGGGCGAGCATTTCCATCCGATATAGGACTTGCAATCGTACGAATGGATGGTTTGACTAGGAAAAACGCTAGCACCTCAATCGGGGAATATGTTACTGTTAGGCCAATTGATGTTAAGCCAGCACGCTATGTTAGGCTAGCCCCCATACAGCGAGATGTTGTTGCACGCGCCAGCCCAGATCTTTTCAAAAGAGCGCTGTTAGGACGAGCCGTTGTTAAAGGCGATATAATTTCTCTTGGCGGTACTAGAAGGCGAAGAATGACTATGGTAGATTCGCCCTTTGACGAAATTTTTAGGTTAGTAGCCGAAGATTTCAATGGGTTTAGCTTTTTTGGAATTGATTTGAAATATTTAGTTGTAAGTACCGATCCAAAAGAGCCGGTGGTTATTACAGAAGATACCGAAGTCGAAGTTTTATCCGAAGTTGCAGAACTAAAAGAAGAAAAAGTTCCAGAGGTGACTTACGAAGATATTGGTGGTTTACAAGAAGAAGTACGAAAAGTAAGAGAAATGATTGAGTTGCCACTAAAGCACCCAGAACTTTTTGAGACTTTAGGAGTACAACCACCAAAAGGAGTACTTCTCTACGGTCCTCCTGGAACTGGTAAAACACTTATAGCCAAAGCAGTAGCTAATGAAGCTTCGGCCCATTTTATTTCAGTAGCTGGACCAGAAATTATGAATAAATTTGTTGGTGAGGCGGAAAAGAAACTTCGAGACATATTTGAAGAAGCAGAAAAAAATGCACCATCAATAATATTTATAGACGAAATAGATGCAATTGCGCCAAAGAGAGAAGAAAGTTATGGTGAAGTTGAGCGAAGAGTTGTAGCACAACTTCTTGCATTAATGGATGGCCTGAAAGCAAGAGGAAAAGTTATTGTTATCGCGGCTACAAATAGGCCAGACGCACTAGACCCCGCACTAAGGCGTGGTGGACGATTTGATAGAGAAATTGAAATTGGCGTTCCTAATAAAGAAGGCAGATTGGAAATTCTAAAAATACATACAAGAAATATGCCTTTAGCGAAAGATGTAGATTTGGACGAGCTAGCAACAGCAACACACGGTTTTGTCGGAGCTGATTTAGAAGGGCTTTGCAAAGAAGCCGCAATGGCTGCGTTGCGGAGAATGCTTCCGCAATTTAGTGCCAATTTAAAAGAAAATGAAAAAGTGCCACAAGAAATTTTGGAAAAACTTCATGTTACAAAAGCAGATTTCAAAGAAGCTCTAAAATTAGTTAGGCCTTCTGCAATGAGAGAAGTATTTATTGAAGCTCCGAAAGTCAAGTGGTCAGATATTGGCGGTTTAGAAAAAGTTAAGCAAGAAACAAAAGAAGCGATAGAGTGGCCACTAAAAAAGCCAGAAGTTTTCAAAAGAATGGGAATAAAACCTCCGAAAGGGATATTGCTTTATGGACCTCCAGGCTGTGGTAAGACATTAATAGCAAAAGCAGTTGCCGCAGAATCGCAAGCTAACTTTATTTACATAAAAGGACCTGAAATTTTATCTAAATGGGTTGGGGAATCGGAAAAGGCAATAAGAGAGGTTTTCAAAAGAGCGAGACAAGTTGCACCTTGTATTATTTTCTTTGACGAGCTAGATGCTATCGCATCGCGTAGGGGGTCTTCAATAGACTCTAAAGTAACAGAGCGAGTAGTAGACCAACTTTTAACCGAGTTAGATGGTTTAGAAGAACTTTCTGATGTAGTTGTGCTTGGAGCAACAAATAGACCAGAATTGCTCGATCCCGCACTTTTGAGACCTGGTAGATTCGACAGATTTTTGCTAGTTCCTCCGCCAGATGAGCAAACAAGGCTCGAGATATTTAAGGTGCACACAAAAGCAATGCCTTTGGATAAATCGATATCGCTTCAAGAATTGGCTAAGCGAACAGAGGGTTATTCTGGTGCAGACATAGAAGCTATTTGCAGGGAAGCGGCATTTTTCGCATTAAGAGAGGACATTAATGCAAAAACTGTGAAGCAAGAGCATTTCGAAAAAGCCTTGGAGAAAGTTAAACCTTCGCTAACAAAAAGAGACCTAATTAAGTATACTGAGTTGATGGAATTGGCTAAAAAAGGCAGTTCAGAAAGCGCACCGTCATACACAGGATAAGCTATAAAAACCTTATTTTCAACTTGATTTTATGGTAGACGAAAGCCTTGAGCCACAAAATCAACAAAATCAATCGGAAGAAGCCAAAGAGCTTGAAGATAGTGCAGAGGAAGAAGAAGGATTGCCTTTTCCACGCGCTAGAGTAGTCAAACTTTTAAGAGAAGAAATAAAAGACAAGATTATTCGTTCTGAAGTGAAAGATGCTATGAATATTTGGTTAGGCGAGCTAACAAAAAAAATCGCTAAAGAAATGGGGGCTACGCAATACGCGTCAGTTTCCCTCATAGATTTTCAAAGAGCTACAAAACCATATGATATGATCGAAGACATAATAAAAGATGAACAAAGGCTTTTAGTTTCAGTTCAAAAATTAAGAGAAGACGCAGATCATATTAACAGGGAATTGGCAAGATTTTTTGCTGTTCTAAAGGGAAAGAGGCCGGAAGAACAAACAGTCTGATGCCTGAGTTTCTTTTTAAGCCGCTTGATGCTGTAGTTAGTCACGACGGAATCGTTATTTTAGGACTGACTTTAGAAGGCAAAAGGCTAGCAGTTTTAGATAAAAATTACTTGCCTTATGTGTTAGTGCGAAATACATCATTAGCTGACTTTTTGGAGTTATGCAAAAAAGAAAAGCTAAACTTTGCCCACGAACAAAAAGAACAAGATTTTAGTAAAATATTTTTCAAGCCAATTGATTTTTTGAAGGTCATTTCTATTTGCAAGCGTTCCGACTTAGAAGTTTATAATTTGGATATCGCACTGCGTCGAAGATATTTTATAGATGGACCTTCTAAACATCTTTATATACATAAAGTGAGAGGACCAACTTGGCCTCAAAGCAATTTTAAAGTCGATTTTGCAGTAATAGCAGAGGAACTTGTTTGCTTGGATCAGCAAAGCCAACCAAAAATTTTAGCATTCGACATAGAAACTGCAAGCAGTAAAATTTTTCCAAACTCAAAAAAAGACCCAATAATATCAATCGCACTTTATTCAGAGAATTTGAAATTGGTTTTAACTTGGAAGCGGTTTTCTAAAGCACCAGAGCACGTTCTTTTTTGCGACAGCGAAGCAGAGCTAATCTCAAAGTTCCAGGAAATTGTAAATAAAACAAATCCTGATTTGCTAATTGGTTACGGTTCAGATAATTTCGATTTTAGATATTTGTTGGCCCGTGCAAAGCAATACGGATTTGAGTTAGGGCTTAATTGGGTTGAGCAAAGAAAAAAGCAAAGAAAAGAGGTAGATTTCATTGGGCTACAATACGCAGATATTTCCCATTTCGTAAAGTTTATTTTAGATTTAGATGTGGACCGCTATGGTTTAGATTATGTGGCAAATGCTTTGTTGGGGAAGAAAAAGCTTGCTAATTTAAGCCCCGAAAAAATAAATGAAATTTGGTCTGTTGGTTTAGAAAACGAACTAGGATTTTTAATGGATTATAATTTGACGGATGCACAACTAACTTATGAAATAGCTCAAAAAATATTACCGCTTTTGCTGGAGCTATGTAAGTTAGTTAAGCTTTCAATCCGGAATGTTCTTTATTCCACATATGGCTCATTAGTTGAGTGGTATATTATCGCAAACGCAAGCATTCCAATCCCACAAAAACCAAAAAGTTTTCTTTTAGCCAAGCGTGCAAATAAAACTTTTCAAGGCGGATTCGTAGTAGAGCCAAAACCGGGCCTCTATGGTAATATCTATTATTTTGATTTTAGAAGCCTTTACCCATCCATTATTGTGTCCCATAATATAAGCCCCGAAGTTCTAAATTGTAGTTGTTGCGCCGCGAAAAAAGCTAATAAAATTGATGACAACACATGGTTCTGCTCGGAGAAAGAAGGTTTTTTGCCATCACTCGTTAAGGAGCTAATAGATAGAAGAAAAAGAGTAAAAGAGATTTTGTCGGGTGTACCGAAAGGCTCCCCGTCCTACATAGAGTTAGACGCTAGGCAACACGCTTTAAAATATATAGCAGCGGCGATTTTCGGCTATTTAGGATTTTTTAGGTCAAGATTTTATTGCTTCGATTGCGCAAGGAGCATCACTTTTTTGGGTAGGAAATACATAGATATGGCAATTGGAGAAGCAAAAAAATACGGTTTTGAAATTTTGTATGGCGATACGGATGGTTTTTTTGCACAAGGTGAGCTAGACCCATATGCTTTTTTAAAAATTATAAATTCTGTTTTGCCAAGTCCAATGGAATTAGAGTTAAAAGCGAAATATTCTTCAGGACTATTTTTTGGGAAAAAAGGAAAGGAAGGCGGAGCGAAGAAAAGATACGTTTTGTTAAAAGAAAATAATGAGCTAGTTATACGTGGCTTGGAAGCAATACGTTCTGATTGGTCGCCCCTAGCCAAAAATGCTCAAAAAGAGGTTCTAAAGAAAATCCTTATCGATAGGAATATCCAAGGTGCAAAAGAATATGTTCAAAATTTGATCCAAAAAATAAAAGAGAGAAAAGTTTCTCTTGACGATTTGGCAATTACTGTTCGTTTAACAAAAAAACTTTCTTCTTATGCCGCAAAAAGCCCTCACGTAGTTGCAGCTGAGCTAGCTCGCGCACAAAAACGTCCGCTATATGTTGGTTCTGCTATTAAATATATTGTTGTGAAAAGCGATGATAAACTAAAAGTAAAACTTTTTGAAGATGCAAGCATTAATGATTACGATATAAATTACTACATAAAAAACCAACTAATAAGAGCAGTTTATAAGATATTTGAACTGTTCAACATAAATTTAGATACTTTGGTTGGTCAAAAAACGCTTGGGGACTATGGTTAGTTGGGAAAAAGTAATTGAGTTAACAGAAGAAGTGGCAGACTTTATTAGAGATAAGATATACGAAGGAGCCTCTCTTTTGGACATCGCCGGCCAAATCGAGAAAAAAATTTTTGACCTAGGTGCAAAACCTGCTTTCCCGCCCAACCTTTCTTTGAATGAGGTTGCTGCGCACTATACGCCTATGTGGCGAGATCCAATTGTGTTAAAAAGCGGGGATTTGTTAAAAGTTGATTTTGGGCTTAGAATAGGACCTATTTGCTCCGATTTTGCTTTTTCTACTTCGATAGGCAAAGAAGTTCGAAATGCACAATTAATAAACGCTGCAGAACAAGCTCTTTCGAGCGCAGCAAAGCTTGCAAAGCCAGGTGTAGCAGTTTGTGAACTGGGAAAAGCTATTGAGGAGGTAGCATTTAATTCTGGTTGCAATGTAATAAGGAATCTCTCTGGGCACGGCCTTTCAGAGAACAATTTACATGCCGAACCTACAATACCGAATTATGACAACAAAGATGGTACAAAGCTTTTGAAAGGGCAAGTTATCGCGATAGAACCATTTATGACTTTTGGTCGAGGACTTGTTTCAGAAACATCTCAATGTGAAATTTTTAGCTTAAAAGAGATAAAACCAATGAAACAAAAAGAAGTTTTGGAATTTATTAAGAAAGAGTATGGCTCTTTTCCCTTTGCTAAAAGGTGGCTAATTGAAAAATTTGGACAGATCAAAACCCACGCCGCACTGAAAGAAGCGATGGCAAAAGGAGTTCTGATGGGGCACAGAGTTTTGAAAGATGTTGACGGATCGAAAGTCGCCCAAGCAGAGAAAACAATTATTTTAAAATAACATAAAACAAATACAATAGATAAATAAGGTAACTAAAAATAACTATAGAATAAATTCAAAAAATAAAAATTAAAAAATTTTACAACTTAGTAATCTTCGTCTTCCTCTTCTTCTTCAGGCTCTTCCTCTTCGTCGAAGTCCTCTTCTTCCTCTTCGTCGAATTCCTCTTCATCGTCGAAGTCAGGTACCATGGTACCAAAACCCAAATTTTTGTATTTTTAAATCTTTCTAAAAAAACAAATCTTTTAAAAAACGGCTTTTAAGTATTATTTATGCGGGGATGGCAGATCAGCTATGCGCTCGCCTGCAGAGCGAGTTAGGAGGGTGCGACTCCCTCTCCCCGCTTAAAATGGTGTTGGTTTATAATACATTAACTAGGACGAAGGAAGAGTTGAAACCAATTAAAGATAAAGAGCTAAAACTCTTTGTCTGCGGGCCAACGGTTTATGATTTTGCTCACATAGGACACGCAAGATCTTATATCGTATATGATGTTATTGCTAAATATTTGAGATATAAAGGTTTCAAGCTAAAATACATTCAAAACATAACTGACATAGATGATAAAATTATTGCTAGGGCGAACAAAGAAGGAAAAGACCCAATAGAATTGGCAAAAGATTTCGAAAAAGCATATTATGAAGATATGTGTGCGCTAAATGTGAATGCCGTAGACGCCTATTTGCCAGCATCGCAACATATTCCAGAAATAATATCGCAAATCCAAAGGCTTTTGGAAAAGGGGTATGCCTATGTTGCACCGGATGGTGTTTGGTTCGAAGTTAGAAAGTTCAAAGATTATGGAAAACTTTCAAGGCAAAACCTCGATGAGTTAACAAAGCACAGAATAGAGCCTTCGCCACACAAAAAATTTGTAGCAGATTTTTCTCTTTGGAAAGCGCAAAAACCTGGGGAGCCTGCATGGGATTCGCCTTGGGGAAAAGGAAGGCCTGGCTGGCACATAGAAGATACGGCAATTTCTGAAAAGTATTTTGGCCAGCAATATGATATGCATGGTGGGGGACAAGACTTAATATTTCCACACCATGAAGCCGAAATTGCGCAAATGGAGGCCCTTTCTGGCAAATCGCCAATGGTGCGCTACTGGTTACATAATGGTTTTCTTTTAGTAAATGGCGAAAAAATGTCAAAATCCCTGGGAAATTTTGTTACAATTCGCGAAGCTCTAAAAAAATGGTCTCCGCAAGTACTAAGACTTTTCTTTTTGAGCACGCATTATAGAGCACCAATAAATTATTCAGAGCAAGGTCTAGAAAATGCAAAAAAAACTTTTGAGAAATTTGAAGCTTTCATGTATCGACTTGTTAGCTATCCTAAAATAGAAAAAGAGCACAATGAGATAGACACTTGGATTAAAGAGCTATTCGATGCTTTTGAACGTGCAATGGACGATGACTTTAATGTAGCCCTTGGTTTAGCAGCTATTTTTACATTTATGTCGAGGGTAAATAGAGCAATTGATCAAAAAGAGCTAGGCGCTAAGGATATTCAAAAAATTAAACGTTCAATCGCAAAGTTAGACAAAATTTTAGGCCTAGACCTTTTAAAAATAAAACCGCCTAAGTTGTCTAAGGAAGATTTAGAGCTGATCAAAAAACGAGAAAGTGCACGCAAAGCAAAAGATTATCAAACAGCTGACAAAATTAGGGAACAGCTAAAACAAAAAGGAATTTTTTTGGAAGATACTGAGTTTGGAGTTTTATGGAAAATTATTAAAAGTTAGAACAGGAATTTTGGGCATGACAGGTCCTCATGCCGAAAGAGCGGGAACATGTGTTTATTGTGGCGCGCTTGCTACAGATCAGTGCAGATTTTGCGGAGCTCTTGTCTGCAAAAAACATTTTCACCCCGCAACAGGAGCTTGCACAGCTTGTCTTAAAGGAAGAAAAGCGCCAGCTTAAGCACCAACTGGCTTTGTAATATTCAGATCTCGTACGGCTACATGAGAGCACCAAGTCGGGGTTCCAACTTCCCAACTCAATATTTGCCTCTGATCCCGTGCAATGCCTGAAATATTTTGTAACAGCTTCAAAATATTATCAGAAAGTCTAATTTCTTTTATTGGCTTTAGCTCGCCATTCTCAATTAGGAAAGTAGCATCACGAGGAATTGTTGAGAAGTCTCCCGTGAAATAATTTTGGAACCTCGTATACCATAAATTTGTAATGTAAATACCTCTTTTGATATCTTTTATTAGGTCTTCAACATCGGATTTGCCAGGCTCTAAAATTATGTTTGTTGGGCGCGGCGCAATTAGTCCAGCATTCGCCGTACTTTTAGTATTATACTTTTTGGCATAGGAAGTGTTATAGAGATAGCTCTTGAGGACACCTGCGCCAATTGTTTGAGTTCTTTGTGTGGGCACTCCTTCAGCATCGCAAATTCCTGAGCCAAGCCCACCAGGTAGTCTGCCATCATCGTAAAGATTTACAAATTTTGGTGCTACTTGCTGTCCTATCTTATTTGCAAATGGAGAAAGTCCAACTTCAACATTATATATCGAAAGTGCACCTCCAATAAATTCTAGCAAAGCTGCAAAAGCTAATGGACTGAACAAAACATCATATTTCCCAGGTTCTATTTTTTTTGGCCCTTTTGCCATTTTACTAAATTTGCCAGCAACATGGCCTGTTGAAGCAGTGTCAAATTTTTGCAAATTAGTTTCAGCAACAGTGGCGTGGCCGCTTGCAGTCTTGTCCAATAATGCGCGTATGGAGAAATATGCAGAAGTAGATTTTTCTGTGGCTTTTACATCGCCTGATGTTAGTAAGAAACTTTCTTCTTCGCCGATTTCGAGAATACCGCCGGTTCTTTTCGCGCCTTCTTGCAAAGCAGCGTCAATTCCTTGTCCAGCTAATTCAAGAATTTCTTTCTCACTTATTTCGGAAATTTTTGGGTCATAAATATTTTCTATGCTAGAGTATTTGAATGGTCCTTTAGCTATTCCAAAATAATCTGGCTTTGGTTCCAGGTGTTTGGAAAATGCTTCGATGTCTGCTATGCATTTTTTAATGTTTTCAGGATCGAAAGAAAGAATATTTGTAAGTACGATTTTTTTATCAAATACCGCAAATATGCTTGCACTTTCAGAAGTTCCGTTTGATATCTTAATGATTTTATTATTTACAAATTTTAATTCCTTTCCGCGTCCTCGAGTGAAAGCCAAAACAACTTCTTGAGCGCCTTTTTTAAGAAGTGCGTCTCGAATTTGCTCTAGTACTGCAAATGGCTCAATCATTTTATTTTAACCTCCCTTAAGCGTAGCGAACCCCCTCCATGTGTAACAGGTATGCCTTGCATAGGTTCGCCTTTGCCACAAGTTGCAGCATGTAATTCGAAATTACTTCCAATTGCATCTATGGCCGCATATAGCACAGGCGTGGTTATTTCTAAGGAGACCGGTTTTACTGGTTTTGTTAGCTTTCCATTTTCTATGAGGTATGCAATTGCACTAGTGTATTTGTTGTTGTAGCGCCTATCATCAATGTTCCATTCCATGAAATTTTTGAAATAAATTCCTTTTTTAACACCTTCAATTAGCTCTTTTTCAGACAATTGGCCAGGTTTGAAAAAAGTATTTGACATTCTAACGAGCGGCTCTACCGAATAATTTGCCGCTCTTGCAGATCCATTATTTTCCTGGTTAAGCGCAGCAGAGCTTTCTCTGTTGTGCAAGAAGCAATTTATTTTTCCTTCTTTTATTAGATATTTAGGTCTAGCAGGAATTCCCTCGTCATCGTATAAGAAAAACCCCGCGCTGCCCTCTATTGTCGGATCGTCTATTATATTTACGAAATCTTTAGCCAAACTTTTACCTAACATAGAAGGCTCTATCCAAGATTCGCCTGCTTGTGCAGCTTCACGTCCGATGATTCTGTCTGCTTCAAAAGGGTGACCGCAGCTTTCATGTGCAATTATACCTGAAATTTGTGGACCAACAACTAAGTCATATTTTCCAGAAGGAACTTTTGCGCCTTCGGACAAAACCTTTGAAAGTTCTTTAAACTCTTCAGGTAAGATCTCTGCTAAATTCCATTTTTCTGCAACTTCGAATCCGCCAACTCCGCCATAATCCCACATTCGTTGAGCAGTTTGGCCAGATTCTGAAACGGTAAATATGTAAAACAGCGAGCATCTGGGTATTCTGGATTTTATTTTTGTGCCCTCTGTATTAAGGAAAAGCCTTTCGTCTATGCCATCTATGTAATCGAAAAGACGCTGGCGAGCACCAGAAATTTTAGCGTCTAGAGATTTCAAAAAATCTAATTTTTCTTTTACGCTTATATCTTGCAAATTCTTTTTTTCTTTAACTTCGTACTCTTTAACAACGGGGTTTGCTGGAGAAAATCGAACATTGGCAGCCTTTTTATTTGCCTTTGCAGCAGCGAAAGCAAATTTGACAACAGATTTTATACTTTCAGGGTCTAGCTGATCTGTGTGCCCAAAGCCAAGTGTTTTATTAACTAAAATACGCACACTAAGACCAACACTTTGACCAAAAGAACCCCCTTCCAAAATTCCATTACTTAGTGAAAGTGAGGTGCCTTTTGATTTTTGCAAACGGGCTTCTGCATAATCAGCCCCTAGTTCTTTTGCATATTTAATCGCGCTGTCTAATAAAGCCTCCATTTTTCCAAGTTGCTATCTTTATTTTTAAAATTTTCATAAAGATTTATATATTTGAGAGTTTTTGTCGAGGAATGGACGCATGGGCATCGGCACAAAAACAATTAAGTGATTTGGCAGCATTTTTGAAAATTGATAAAGCGCTATATGAAAAGTTGAGTTCTCCTGAAAAAATCTTGACGGCGAAGTTGAAAATTAAAATGGACTCAGGTAAAGAGCAAGAATTTGAGGCTTATAGAGTTCAATATAATGGCTCGCTAGGACCTTATAAAGGCGGAATACGTTTTCATCCAGAAGAATCTCTAAACACAATTAAAGCTCTAGCTTTTTGGATGACTTGGAAGTGTGCCGTTGCAGGACTTCCCTTTGGAGGTGCTAAGGGCGGAATAAAATGCGACCCAAAAAAGCTAAGTCCTGGCGAGCTGGAAAGACTTTGTAGAGCATATGTACGCGCTTTTTGGCAAAATTTAGGTCAAGATAAGGATGTTCCAGCCCCAGATGTTGGAACTAGTGCGAGAGAAATGGCATGGATGCTCGATGAATATGAAAAGCTAACAAGTTCGCATCAACCTGGATTTGTTACGGGAAAGCCAATCGTCCTTGGAGGTTCGAAAGGAAGAGAACAAGCTACGGGTAGGGGAGTAGCTTATGTAGTAGCAGAAGCAGCAAAGTTTTTGAAAATAGATTTACGCAAAAGCACAGCAGCAGTACAAGGCTTTGGAAATGTCGGTTTTTGGTCTGCAAAGTTACTAAATAAATTATTTGGAGTTAAAATTGTCGCAATCTCAGATTCAAAAGGCGGAATTTATAGCGAGAAAGGTATAGATATTGATGCTTTAGAGCAGTGGAAAGCAAAAACAGGTAGTGTTGTTGGTTTTCAAGGTACAAAACAAATAAGCAATGAAGAACTTCTAACATGCAATTGTGATATTTTAGTTCCCGCAGCACTAGAAAATCAAATAACACCCGAAATTGCAAAAAAGCTAAAGTGTAAAATCCTTGCGGAAGCAGCAAATGGCCCAACGCTTCCAGAAGCAGATCCGATTATTGAACAGAGAGGCATATTTTTGATACCAGACATACTTTGCAATTCTGGCGGAGTAACTGTAAGTTATTTGGAATGGGTGCAGAACAGGACAGGGTACTATTGGGAGGAAGAAGAAGTGCATCAAAAACTCCAAAAAGTAATAAGCTCTGCATTTGCAAATGTCTTAAAAGAAAAAATAAATAATAACATACCTATGCGACTAGCAGCATATGTAGCCGCAGCACATAGGCTGTTAGATGCTGTTTTAGCTAGAGGTCAAAATGCCTGAGCCAAAAGCTCCGGAATGCCTTTTTTGTAAAATTGCGAAAGGCGAAATACCCGCAAAGATAATTTATGACAGCAAAGACATAATGGCTTTTTTAGACATAAGGCCCGCAAATCCCGGTCATGTTTTGATTATTCCGAAGCAACACTATACTTTCTTGCCTCAACTACCTTCTGAGTTAAATGCATCTATTTTAGAACTAATAAAAGTAATAATTAGTGCCCAAGTAGAAGTGCTCGGTGCAGAAGGTGTTAATGTCTTACAAAATAATGGCCAAGCAGCAGGTCAAATGGTACCGCACATTCACTTTCATTTGATACCGCGATTTAAAGGAGATAAAGTTATTTTGAATTGGCAACCGATGGAGTTGAAAGAAGAGCAATTTGTTGAAATACAAAAAAGGCTTATTGAGGGTTCGAAAAGAGCGTATGAAAGTACTCAGACAGGAGTGCCTGAGCAAGCACAACAAACTCAAGCTTTTGCACCTCAGAAACAAGAAGAGAAAACCCAAACTCCACCGCCAAAGCAAAAACCAATAAAGTTAAAGCCAAAGCATGCTTAAGAAAGCATAAATTAAATCTATTCTTGCCAAAGTTAGTAAAAGTGCGGCAAACATCGCAGGGACATAAGGTATTCCATCTTTAACATTCACTTCAAATAATTTACCTTCTTTTTCTAATTTCTTCAAATTCTCTATGTCTGAAGCTTCGACGCCAATTTTTTTAGGTTGGTAACGAATACCATCGATGTTTATTTCATCTACTACCCAATCTCCTTCTACAAGAGAGCTTGGCCTGATTTTTTTATACAAACATTCTTTTTCAAAAGATTTAAACAAAAATAAAAACAAGCCAAGCATAGAGACGAATGAAAGTAATATAAGTTGCTTTATCAAAACAGAAAAAATAGACAAAGAAATAGCTGTGACTAAAAGCAGGAAAAATATGGCGAGTATGTTTTTTTGTTTTAGCTTTGGCAAAATCGCTTTCCTATTTTTGAAAAGCAGCACCAACATGCCAATTATTCCAAAAATGGCTCCAAGCAGCAAAGCATTTAACCAAAAAGAAAATGGAGTTGGCCAAATTGAAATTTGTTCCATTGGACCGAAAAGAGCTCCAAGCGCAGCGGCTAGCTTAACATCTCCCCCACCCCATGCCCCCGCCTTATAAAGTAAATAACCCGCACCAAAATAAATGCCTGCACAAAGCAAAGAAAGAGCTATTGGCCAAAAGCTCATTTTCGAAACCGATAGCAACGTGTTTCCGAAAATACAAATAATTAATAGAGTATATGATGTCCAATCAGGTATTTGTTTTATTTTAAGGTCAAAAGCAGTTGCTACGGCAGTGATTGCAATTGCAGCAAAAATTATTGAGCTGTTAAGCATTTGGCTTCTCTCCTTGCCAATATCCGTTATATAGTTCACTTGCAGGCTCGGCATTACTTATAAATATTAGCTGCACCCATGCTTCATCTACGTGTATTTTCGCTCTTTTTAGTGCAACAAAAATTGTTTGAGTTCCGTAACCCTTATACCCAGAATCCCAAACAGCACTTTCTGCTTTTATAATCCCAAGTCTATTAAAAGTGGATCTTGGAAATGTGAAGCCAGTGGCATTTGGAGGTATTACAATTTCATTCGCCAATCTTATTTCGTAAAGCCCCTTTTCAAGATCCCAGAATCCGTCTTTTGGCAAAAGTTTTGTTTTTGGCGGATTAATAGCTCTTGTTTGGCCATTAATTAAAACTTCAGAATCATCAGAAATGCGCCAAATCTCAGCTATTTTGATATCAACGCCATTTGGATTAATTTTGATTGGTGGACCTTTTCCTACAAATTTGGCCACATCTTTACCGAGCCAAACAGCCATTTTAGCTTTCGTCTCTTATTCCTTCTGGTGTTACTGTAAAAACAACTTCTCCTTCTGGCAAGTGCGGGCTATCAATTAGCCTTGCGATACGTTTTTCATTTTTTGCTTTTCTCAAATATATTCTGTAAGTTGAGCCATGGCCAACAATATGTCCGCCAATAGCTTGGGTCGGGTTTCCGAAAAATATTGCGGGATTAGCCATGACTTGATTTGTTACAAAAACTGCTAAGCCGTGTGTATCCGCAAGTTTTTGTAAGGTGTGCAAATGGCGATTTATTCTTTGCTGCCTATCTGCCAAATTTCCTCTACCTGCATATTCAGATCTAAATAACGCAGTTAAAGAATCAACAACTATTAGCTTGACTTTAAGACCTTCTTTTCTAATAGTTTCATCGATTTTTTCGACCAATAACATTTGGTGGTCTGAGCTATACGCTCTCGCAACTTTTATGTTTTGAAGAGTTTTTATTGGGTCTAAACCAAGAGCAGTTGCTAATTGTACGATTCGCTCTGGCCTAAAAGTACCTTCGGTATCTACGAATATTGTTTGACCTTCTAGCCCACCCCTTTCTTTTGGTAGTTGGACATTAACGCTTAGCTGAAAAGCTAATTGTGTCTTTGAGCTACCGAATTCTCCAAAAACTTCTGTAATTGCTCTGGTTTCGATTCCGCCGTTTAATAGCCCATCTAGAGCCTTACTTCCAGTAGTTATTTTTTCTATACTTTCTCTCTCTTTTAAGAACTCATCTCCTGTTTTGAATCCTATTTCAACAGCTGCACGAGCTGCTTGAATCGCCTTAAGAGCAGTTTCTTTTGATATTTCGGCAGCCTCTGCAAGGAGTTGAGGCGAAGCAACAGCTAAAGAAATTAAATCTGTTATTCCCGCAGCAGATAGCTTTTCAACTGTGGCTTTGCTAATCCCCGGTAAATCTTCTAATTTTTTTATTTCTCCCATTTCACCAACCTCAGAGTCCGTTTTTTTAGCCATGGTTCTCTAGAGCCCGAATTTCTTGAGTTATTAATTCTCTCGGGTCTGGGCTTGTTTGAATTTCAGATATCGTCAGTTCTAGCCTATTTGAAATTTTACTTTGGCGCACAGTACCTACTACCAAAATTGTTTTTCCTAAAAGCATGTGTTGGAGTTCGTTCCAAATCTCAAGATCTGGCTTGCATTCTAAGCCAGTACATGCCCAAATAGCTTCTGCGTTTTTTCCAAAAGCACTAGCTCGAATTACTCCGCTTCCATCATCTAAGTAAAGACTTATGAGTAACTTTTTTTGAGGCTCGATTACTTTGTGCACTGGGCAAATAAATCCTTCTGGAGCTAAAATCGCTTTTTTGCCACAAATTGGGCAAACTGGAAACCATTTTGGTTGAAAAATTTTGACAATTTCTCCCAAAAGCTCTACCTTTTGCCCTAATTTTAAGTCAGCGATCTTTTTCCTTTGCGTCTTAAAATCCGTTTCGACTTCATTTAGCGATATAATAACAGATCTTTTGTTTACGTGAAGTTCATTTTTTCCGGCCAAGTTTTGCTTAACAGTAGCGTATTTTATTTTAATGTTGCCCTTGAGCTTTCCTTCTTTAATTAAATTTACTTTATCATCCCAAAGTACGACTCTTATATCCCCTGTATCGTCGCGAAGTAAAAAAGATCCAACTTCTTTCGCTTCGTTATTTCTTACATATGGCGTTATGTTGAAAACTCTATCGACATGCCCCTCGACATCTACTAGTCCAGAACCGGGCACCAAATCGGCAATTTTCCAAACTTTGCTTTGTGGCTGTTCCAATAAGTTAATGCCTAGCTCAGATGCTATGATGAATGCTGCTCCCTCTTCCGAAACAAGACCTTTAAGTTCGTTTATTTTAGCATTTATTTTGTCTCGAATTTCTTGTTTAGATAGACCTGAATCTTCTTCAATCTTTTCAATTATTTTTTCGATAGGTATTTTTAGCATTGGCCATTAATTAGAAGTGATAAATAAAAGGTTTTGTTTGGCAAAGTAGTTAAATCGTTAAGCCGTAGCTTTTTAATTCGCTTCTTATGGCCGTCGGATCTTCGCCACCATGCCAAGACATTTTGGGCCTAACCCTCATTGGGTAAATTCGCTCTAACTTATCATCCAAGATTATTGCCGTTCCTTTATCTGGCGGAAGCTCGTCTATGTATTTTTGAATTGCGTATGGTAGGTATGTTGCAGCAATTAGATTTAGTGCTTCGATGTCAATTTTTGCAGTCAGCCTGTGCGAAATTACGATGTCCGCTTGTGTCATAACATCTGTATGAATTTTTCCGGGCTGTTGTGTAGCAAGAACAAGCGAAATTCCGGGTTGTCTACCTTCTCTCAAGAGTTGAATTAATGGTCCCGAGGCAAGCGTTCGCTCAGGCTCTCTTGGTAAAAATTCATGGCAATTGTGCACAATGCAGCCATTTGCAACAAAATTATGCACTTTTGCCACAGAAATATCATAGAGTTCTTCTTGGCCAGCCATTTCTATTTTAACAATTCTTTCGAAAAGTACATTGCCATCATATCTTTGCGCAAACCATGTTTCGATGTCTGGAAACTTTTTTTTGCTAAACTTCTCTGCGAAAGTTCTTGCTTTGAGGTATGCAAGCCGTTTTGCAGCAGCCAACTCTTTTTCTTGGCAATACTTGTAGCCAACTTTTTCCAGAAATTTGATGATGTTTTCAGAATTTTTGTCTATTGTTAAAGTTAGCTTGCGCTTTGTTTTAGAAATTTTAGCTTTTACATTTACATCTTGTAGCAGTTGTACGAGCTGTTTTGCAAAATAACTATTTGCTTCATTAAAAGATATTTTGATAGTATTTTTTGGCGAAATTATTTGAGCAACACTGCCAAAAAAAGCGGATAAAAATTCTGCTTTGGTTTTATCTGAGCTATGTATTAGCCATTCTGGTACAGTCAAAGTTTTTTTGATAGAGCCTACCAAGGCACACAATTTATTATGCGTTTCTTGGTCTACAACGCTTTTAAAATTAAAGCCCAATTTAGATAAATCTTGTGCAACTTTTTCTAAATCAACCTTGCTCTTGGAGCCCATCGTTTTACCTAGCAAATAGCCAGCCAAGCGCGCCTTTATGTGTTCTGGGTGTTCTGAATAAGGTGATAAAATAGGTATGGCCACTTCGCTAGCATTAACAGCATTTAGCCAGCCAAGCTTTGTTAAAATGCGATGATCTGGAGTACATTTTAGCTCCCTGCCGGTTTCCGTCAAAATTTTTAGCACATTTCGCTTCGCTTTTCTATAAACACCGGTTACGTCATAATAATTGTAGCTTTTAGTTTTAGGATCATAGCCCAAAACTTTAAATCGCTCTCCTTTTTCAAATCTCTCTACTAAATCTTTAATTTTAGTATGTGCTTTTGAAGTAATTATTTCGGAATCGCCTGGCAAGCATTCATCGATGAAAATCCAGACTAATGGTGCTTTCTCTTCGGTTATTGCAGCTTCTTCGCCAAATATAAAACCGCCTTCTGAAATTAGTGAAATTTCTTCTGCTTTTCGAGCAGCCATTCTTTGTTCTAAAATTTTTTTGCAAACTAGACCAATAACTAGCGCCTTTATTCTATCCCCACCTTCTACTTGAGCGTATGCCGAAAGATCTATTATTGTTGTAGTGCCGCCCCTGAATAACTCTGTAATTGGGGTTCCTTCTTTTCTAAACAAGCCCCATTTTTTTGCTGCTTGAAATCTATTTTCTACTATGTTCTTTTCCTCATTGCTCGAGCGGCTATCTTCTCTTATACAAGCAATTATTTCGTCCAAATCGAAGTCTTCGCCGTGCTTTTGCCTAGCAGCTTCTAGAGCTCGTTCTACGAGTGTTCCTGGACCGGAGATAAAATCGAGTCCAAAAATTTCACACCAACTATCCGCAGCTATTTCTGAAGGTTTTAGTGCAAAAGGAAAATCCACAGGAACGCCTTTGGCTTGATAGTCTTCGAAAAGTCCAAATGGAACATAAATTAGCGGAGAATAACTTTTTGGCTGAAGCCCCCATTCTCTTAGGAGAGCATCGTCTCTATAGTTCGGATATTTCATTGTCCAAAAAATTCCCATCGTATCAAAAATCAAACCAGCAATGTTTGCAGAGATATCTGGCGGAAGGTCTACAAGGCCCTCTGCAATAACACTGAGCGTGTAGGATTTTCCAGATCCTCTTTTGCCAGAAACTAAAATTACGTGCGGTCCGGCGACATCTAAATATATCGGGTTTGCTAAGCTTACACTACCATCAAAACTGACATAATTTTTGCCCAAAAAAATTGTTCCAGTTAAGCCGTATTTTTCAAGTTGTTTTGGGGTTCTGCCAGCAACTATTTCAAAGGCCATTTTAATTGTTATTTTTGTGTGGTATTTAATTTATAATTTTTGGCCTAATAAAAGGTTTTTTAAGCACCTTTTTTATTTATAATTGCCGGCGTGGCAGAACCCGGTAATGCGTACGCCTCGAGATGGCGCAGATTCCTTTGCGAGTGCCGCTATCGCGACAGCGTATGCCCGCAAGGGCTTCCAGGTTCAAATCCTGGCGCCGGCGTTTCGTCGCAAAAGCTTATAAATTAGAAAAGATCCCTATTACAAATGGCCAAGGAGGGAATTATTAGAAAAAAAGTTACGTTTTTTGGGCATGAAATAGTGCTAACTTTTGTGGGTTCGCTAATACTTGCCTTTGCTATGTTGCTAATTCGTTTAGCCGCACCGCCACTTATTCTTACTTGGCTTTTGGCAACGGTGTTTGTTTGGTTGGGGATGTTGCTTTTCCTGTACCCGATAATTAGAAAAATAGAAGATTTGATGTAATTGAGTATTAAGCAACCTTTTCTATTAGTTTTACCTTTAACGCTTTTTCTATTTTTTTGGCAGTTATTAGGTCTAACCTTCTACCAGCTTCAGCAAGCTTTAGAACATTTAACGGAATATTCAATTGCGCTGCAAATTCTTTTTGATTTAACCCTTTTTCTAAACGAGCACGTTCAATTATTTTTCCAAAGTTATCGAGCAGCATCTCTTCCGCGCTTTCTTGTTGTTGGACCTGTTTGGGGATTGCCTTTTGGCTTTTGGTTTTGTTATCCTCTATTATAGTTCCATATTTAGCACACAACTGGCAAACTGATAAAATTGTGTTATTTATTTTTATTTTAATTTCGGCAGGGCCATTGCCACAAATTTCGCATGATGGCATAACTATTTAATTGCATCATTGTTTTAAAATATTATGGGCATTAAAACGAAATTTTGTGCAGTTTGCGGAAAGGAAGGTAAAAGTTTAATAGATTCAAAATGTCCGGAATGCTTTTTTAAAAATTTGAAAATCGATCTGCCTAAAAAAATAATTCTTTATGCTTGCCCGATTTGTGACGCAGTTTTTTATAACGGAATTTGGTACGAAAGCCCAGAAAGTCACGAGGAATTTTTTATCAAAGCAATTTTAGAAAAGCTGAAATTGCCACAGGGCGTAGAGCTGGACGATATTAAGATTCTGCAAACTGGAAAAGAGGGAAGAGTGGAGCTAGACATTTCAATAAAAGGAAACAGGTTTACTGCAGTAATACCCATAGAACTTTATATAACGGATAAAGTTTGCAAGACAGACGCGGCTAAAAAAAGAGGCGCCTATGAAGGAATTTTGCAATTGAGAGGCGATCTTAAAAAAATAGAATCTGCGATCGCTCAAATACCAACAACAAATATTTTGGAAATTGAAAACCTAAGGGCGGGTAAGGATGTTTATTTTTTAGATGTAGATAGTTTAAGAGATGCAGTAGCCAAGCTAAAACACAATTTTAGAATCGAGATTAAACAAAGTGCAAAGGCATACAGCTGGGATAAAACAAAAAATAAGCCAAAATATAAAATAACTATTTTAGCCAGGTTCTTATGATCAAATATATTTATGCAGAAGATGTGAAACAGAAAATAGAAGAACTAATTTCTGTTTTGGAATTTAAGCACGTTAATAAAGAAAAGCTTTTTTGTTTTAGGAGTTTTGGAACAAAATCAAGAGCAATAGCAAGATGTTATGGGCTTAGCAAAATTTGGCAAGCAGCGCTAAATAGTGCGCCTTGTTATATAATAGAAGTCATTTCTGAACGCTTTGATCCACTTCCAGAAGAACAAAAATTGAAAGTTTTAATACACGAGTTGCTTCACGTGCCAAAAAGTTTTGGTGGAGGTTTTAGAAATCACAGCTATGTATGCAAGAAGAATGTAGATTATTTTTACGAACTTTATAAGCGAAGAAAGTCTTTTTAAGCCATGCTTTAAGCATATATTTATGAATTCGGAAGAGCCGGTTGAAGGTCGAGTGCGATTGCCAAAGGAAGGAGAAGTGCTTGGTATAGTGGAAACTAGGTTGGGATTTGGCAAATCTAGAGTGATTTGTGCCGATGGCAAAATAAGGCTTTGCAGAGTCCCAGGCAGGCTACAACGCAGTTTATATGTTCGGCAAGACAATGTAGTAATAGTTAAGCCATGGGATTTTGAAGGTGATAAAAAAGGTGATATCCTCTATGTTTATACAGAGAACCAAGTTAACTGGCTCAAAAGGAATAATTATCTAAAAGATTTGTTAAAAGAAGAGTTTTGAAATGGATTTTGAGGATTCCATACTAATACCAAAAGCAAGAATTGCAGTTTTAATAGGGAAAAAAGGAACAACAAAAAGGAAAATAGAAAAAACGGCTGGTGTCAAACTATTAGTTGATAGTTCTGAAGGCGTGGTTAGCATTTACGGAAGAGATGCGCTTTCAGTAGCCTTAGCAAAAGATGTTGTCCAAGCAATCGCAAGAGGATTTAACCCGGAGCTTGCAATGGAGTTATTTAAAGAAGGCTTTGTTTTGGATGTAATATCTATTAGTGATTATGTTCGCGGGAAGTCAGGTTTCCAGAGAATCCGCGGAGTTTTGATTGGAACAAAAGGTAAAGCTAGACGAGTGCTTGAACAGCACACAGGCACTAACATTTCAATTTATGGTAAAACTGTTGCAATAATTGGAAAAGCAGAAGATGTAATTGTGGCCCATAAGGCAATAGAAATGTTTTTAATGGGTGCATCACATGCATCAGTATATAAATTCCTAGAAAGGAGCCATGGCAGAAGAACTTAAAGGCATATCCGTAGCAGAATTTTTCGAAAAGAACAGACATCTACTTGGATTCGACAATCCAGTTAGGGCTCTTTTGACAACTGTAAAAGAATTTGTAGATAATAGCTTGGATTCTGCTGAAAAGCATAAAATTTTGCCAGAGATTTTTGTTCAAATTCAAAAGCTATCTGATACGCGATTCAAAGTTATTGTTGAGGATAATGGTGGAGGAATACCTAAAGAACACGTAGCTAATGCTTTTGGGAAGCTACTCTACGGTTCCAAATTTCGAACTTTTGGAGGGATGCAATCGCTCACTTGGGACGAGCCAGTATTGATTTTACAAAATAACAAAGCGGAGCTTAAGCCAATTGGAGAGTTAGTGGACAGTTTGCTTAAAAAAGATGAAGAGGTAAAAGATGTTACTAACTTAAATATTTTTGTACCTGCATTTGATGCCAAAACAAAACGCTATTCCCTAAGAAGAGTCTCACATGTTATAAGACACAAAAGAGAGAATGAGTGTCTAAAAATAAAGTTAGAAACCAATCGTGAAATTAAAGTCACTGGGTGCCACAGCCTCTTTGTTTTAGATCCAGAAACACTTGAAGTTAAGCCTGTCGAGGCCAGAACTTTAAAAATCGGCGATTATTTAATTTCACCAAAGAGCTTGCCTAGGCTAGGGGAAATAAGAAGTATTAATGTTTTAGATTATATTTCCCTTGAAGATGTTAAAAAGAACCACATATATGTTTATGGTTTTAGCAAGCAATTCATCGAGAAGCTATTTTCTAAAGCAAAACTTGTGCGCAAGCATGTAGGCAAAGTAAGAAAGTTTTATAGATTCAAAAGCGATAGCGGCGAAATAAATATAGTAGAAGAAAGAGCTAAACAATACGCAGAAAAGGGCTTCCTACCTCTTAGTTTAGTACTTGCGCTAAAACTTCAGAACGAGGCTGCAGAATGCTACTTGCAAACTTACAGACATGGTATAATAACTAAATTTCCAGTTGTGCTAGAGCTAACCGAAGATTTTGCTAGATTTTTAGGACTTTATGTGGCCGAAGGACATTGCGATAAAAGACAAATTGGCTTTACCTTTGGGAAGCACGAAGATTACCTAGTCAAGTTTGTAACAGATGTTGCAACACGTTTGGGGCTGAGTTCCAAAATAGAGCTACGCGAGCGGTCAATAAGAGTAAAAGTTTTTGGAACGCCCATAAGTATTTTATTCCCAAAATGGTGTGGGCGTGGCGCACATAAAAAACGAGTCCCGGAATTTATGTTTAGAGCAGAAGAGCCGTTGCAAAAGGCATTCTTATCCGGAATTATTGAAGGCGATGGACATAAGCGTGGCAATTTGAGCTACATTTCAACAGCAAGTAAAATGTTAGCAAATGAGCTAAGCTATCTTGCACTAATGCTTGGCATAGTAGTTTCTATTACTAAGCGCAAGGGCCGTGGATTGGGCAAAAAGCCATATTTATGTTACAATTTGTTATTTTCTAGAGGTCCTAAATCTAAAGTTTATGAACGCTTGCCACTATTTCTTTTAAAACCTTTTGTGGTAGTGGATGGAAGTTATAAAGAGAGATTTGGCTATGAACTAAGCAAAGTTTTAGGGCTCTTGGGAATATGCGGCCACGATAAGTCTGCATGCCAAAAATATGTTGATGCTTTATTAAAAGCAGATTTTAAAGAACGTGGCGTTGTGCAAAAGTTGCGCGATTTAGGATACTTAACCGAAAGCAACGGGCAATTAGTTATTACAGAAAAGTTGCTTAAGCTAAGGGAAAAAATCGCGCAATTAGAGCACTTTGCCAGTAGCGACCTTTGTTTGCTTAAAATTAAATCGATAGAAAAAGTGCAAAGCCCATCAAAATATGTTTATGACTTGTCGATACCAGGACATGAAAATTTTGTTGGCGGTTTTGGTGGGCTTGCATGTCACAATAGCCGCGGTCAGCAAGGTATAGGGGCTTCAGCAGCAATCCTTTATGCGCAGCTAACCACTGGAAAGCCTGCGAGAATTATTTCAAAAACAAAAAAAGACAAGTTAGCAAATGTTTTAGAGCTTAAAATTGATGTTAAAAGCAATTCTCCAGAAATAATAACACAAACAGAGCTTGATTGGCAAAAAGAGCACGGGGTTAGAGTTGAAGTTGAGTTAGAAGCAAAATATGCAGAAAAGAAAGCATCAGTCATTGAATATTTAAAAGAGACCGCGATTGTTAATCCACATGCCACTATTATTTACATAGACCCTGATGGACAAAAACACGAATTTATTAGAGTAACCGAAGTTTTGCCGAAAGAGCCAATAGAAATTAAACCACACCCTCACGGAGTGGAACTTGGCCTGTTGCTTAGAATGCTTAAGGAAACTTCTTCTAGAACTTTAAAATCATTTTTAACAGGCGAGTTTGACAGAGTAGGAGATGGTACTGCTGAAGAAATTTTGAAAACAGCAGGCCTAGACCCAAAAATAGCCCCAAGATTTTTGTCTCTCGAACAAGCAGACAAATTAATAAAAGCGATGCATGGCGCAAAAGTTATGTCACCTACAACTACTTGTCTAGTTCCTATTGGAGCAGAACTAATTAAGAAAAGCTTAGAGGCTGAATACAATGTCGAGTTTGTGCACGCAGTAACACGACCAGCATCCGTTTATAGGGGAAATCCTTTCTTAATCGAAGCGGCAATTCTACTTTCACCAGATTTGCCGGCTGACCAGCCAGTAAAGCTATTCCGTTTTGCTAATAGAGTTCCGTTGTTATACCAACAAGGCGCATGTGCGCTAACAGAAGCAGTAATGTCTGTGGACTGGAAAAACTATGGCTTACAACAATCAGGAAAAGCGCTGCCAGTAGGCCCTGCTATAATATTGCTTCACATGGCGTCTGTTTGGGCGCCATTTACATCAGAATCTAAAGAAGCAATAGCCCACTATCCAGAAATAATTAAAGAAGCAAAACTCGCGCTACAAGAAGTTGGTAGAGCCCTACAACTTTATTTAAGCAAAAAGAGAAAAACACAAGCTGCTAAGCAAAGAGTAGATTTGTTTAAAAGCATTTCAGAGGAGTTAGCAGCAGCTTTAGCTAATATAACAAATAAGCCAAAAGAGGAACTAATTAGCAAAATAACTGCTGCTGTCAGCGAGTTGGCAAGCACTATCAAAGAAGAACCGGAGGGAGTTGCGGAAGAAGAGAAAGCTCCAATTAAGAAGAGAAAAATAGGTGCGTTCCGCATAGAGGAGGGAGAGGAAAATGAGTAAAGATGCCGAGATATTAAAGAAATTTAAAGAAGAAGCAGAAAATGTAATTAAAACTTTTGAAAATAAACAGAACCCTAAAATCAAAATACCTTTGCGAACGCTTGCAAACGTTTATTTTGATGAAAAAGAGCGGCTAATAAAACTAGGAGAAAAACAACAAACTAGGAGTTTCTTTAACATTGCCCAAACGAAAAAATTTATGCAAACTTTCTTAATAGCTTCTGCAATAAAAGAACTTATTGAATCTGGTAAAACAACCTCTATTAGAGACATATTTTATAGAACTAAGCATACTATTTCTGGGCTGCAAGAGTCGACTTTTGAAGAACAGGCCGAGAGCGATCCAATTATAGAAGATATAGAAGTTGCTTTTGATGTTTTGCGTGAAGAGCTACATCTTTATGCTTCAACGAGAGGAGCTATGGTCGGCAATTTAACAATTGTCGATTCTGGAGATATCATAGATTTGAGAAAAATGGGTTCTGGAGGTTGGGCAGTTCCATCTATTGTTGGCCCAGATGTTATTCAATTTAAAGATTGCGATGCAGATTTCGTGTTATTTATCGAAAAAGATGCAGTTTGGAGAAGATTTAACGAAGATAAATTTTGGAAAAAGCACAAATGTTTGATAATACATGGTCAAGGAGTTCCCCCAAGAGGCGTAAGGTTGCTTATGCGAAGACTACACGACGAACTCAAATTGCCAGTTTATGTTTTAGTTGATGCAGACCCCTATGGGCTTTATATTTACTCTGTTATTAAACAAGGCTCGATTAATTTAGCTTATGAATCCATGCGAATGGCAATACCAGAAGCCCGTTTTATTGGGCTTAGTATTTTTGATTATGAGAAGTATAAGCTGCCTAAAGATGTAATTATTAAACTAGAAGATGTAGACAGAAAGCGAATTTCTGAGATTTTGAAATATCCATGGTTCCAAAAGAAGGAATGGCAAGCTGAGTTAAAGAAAATGTTAGAGCTTGGCTTTAAGCTCGAGTTAGAAGCGCTATCTGCAAAAAACATTTCTTTCATAACAGAAAAGTATTTGCCAGAAAAATTGAAAAATAAAGAGTGGTTAGATTAATTAATTTTGAATCGCGCTTTGTTTTTCTTGATTTTAGCTTCGAGCTCTTTGCTTATATCGATGTTAAGTTTTTTTGCCAGTAAAAGGGAATAAAGAATAACGTCTATTAACGTTGAATTTTTTGTCTATTTTGTCAAAAACTTTCTTTGCTTCATCAGCGATTTTGTTTATATCTGTCATAAGGAGTGCCCCCGACGGGATTTGAACCCATGCCGACGGCTCGAAAGGCCGTCATCCTTGACCGGGCTAGACGACGGGGGCGATGGGCCGGAGCGGATTTGAACCGCTGGCCTGCCGCTTGCCTAGACAGAAGCTGCGCGCTTCTGCGTCATATAAGACGGCCGCTCCACCAGGCTAAGCTACCGGCCCATTTTAAAATTTGAAGAAATCATTTTTAAACCTTATTTTTACTTTGATAAATGCTACTTCGCGCTGCTGAATGGATAAAAAACTCTAAACCTGAGGAAACAGTCATTGTGTATCATGCTGGTTGTGGTGATGGGATAGCTTCAGCAGCACTGCTTTTACGAACTTATCAAAGCATTTTTGGAGAGTTGCCTAAAGCAATTGCAGCAAGTCCTAACAGATTAAGTAAATTTAACATAAAAAGCAATTATATTATATTCGCAGATATTGCTGCAGATGCGTGGTATGATTTTGTACTAAAATTGGCTGAGGGGTCAAAAATTTTAGTTTTAGACCATCATACTTTGGCTAAGGATTTGAATCCTTTTGGAATTTTACATGTGAACACACAATTTGTTTCCGATCTGCCAGGGACGCATTTTCCAGGTGCAAAACTAGTTTATGATGTTTGTTCCAAATTGATCGACTGCAGCAATTTCGATTGGCTTGCAGCAATAGGTATTGTGAATGATTTGGCTGGAGAGTTTTGGAAACCTTTCTTAGATTCTGTTTTTGAACATTGGCCGGAGCTAGGAGCGAAAAGTTATGGCTTTGAATCAAAAATTGGTTATTTAGCATCTGTACTAAATGCAAGCCAAGATGCCAGGCGAGGCGAAGAGAAAGCCTTAGATCTTTGCCTAAAAGCAGAAAGGCCTGCAGATATATTGGAGCAAAAGCTGCCTGAAGCGAGGTATTTAATAAAAATAATGAGTGCAAGAAAGGCGGAGTTGGATTATTATGTTCAAAATTGGAAAAAAATAGCAGTTATTCACCCGAAAGAAAAGCTGGTTTGGCTCTACTTAAAACCAAAGTATAAAATAGCTTCTTCTGTAGCCACGGTTTTAGCGCAAAAACACCCCGATCAACTTTTTGTCGTCTTAAACGAAGAAGCAGATCGAATTAAAATAAGTTTTAGGCAAACAAAAGCGCTGATTGATTGTAGCTGGCTGGCTCAAACGGCGGCTGAGCAATTTGGCGGTAGGGGCGGCGGACATCCAGAAGCTGCTGGAGCTGCAATTAGTCCAAAGCACTTAGACGCCTTTAAAGAAAAAGTTTTAGAATTGGTAAGGGCTAAGTTAAGTAAAAAGGCGGCTTAAAAACGCCTCGATTTTAGGAATATCTTCTAGTTTTCCGAGATCTAGCCAGTAGTCTTCTAGATAAATAATTTTAACTTTTTTTGCAGCGCAAAGTTGAGTGATCGCATCTGTTAACTCATATTCTCCTCTGGGCGATTTCTCAATTTTTTCTAAAGTCGAAAAAATTTCAGGAGTAAATTTGTAAATGCCTGCATTAATAAAATCACTTACTTTTTTACTCGGCTTTTCGACTATTGCTTTTAAGAAGTCTCTTTCAAATAAAAGATTACCGTACTTCTCTGGATTTTCATGCTTTAGAGCTCCGATGTAATTAAAAGAATCTGAAATTCTGAATTTTGCCAAATCTTTTGGAGAAAATAAATTATCAGACATGGCTACTATGAAATTTTCATTTATTTTCTCTTTTGCAGCTAAAACAGCATGCCCAGTTCCAAGCGGCTCGCCTTGATCAATAACTTCGATTTTGCAACTATTTTCTTTTGCATAGTTTTTAACAAAATCATTAATTTGTTCTATTTTGTAATGTGCAACAATTATGAAGTCGTTATAGCCTGCCTGCCTAAAGTTGTTTAGAACGTATGTCAAAAAAGGTTTGCCCAGGATTGGTATGAGGGGCTTTGGAATTTTATATGTCAAAGGTCTTAGGCGCGTTCCCAAACCTGCAGCTAAGATAACTACTTTCATAATAAAGCTTTATAATTGAAATTTTAAAGTCTTTTTATGGGCAGGACATTTATACTTTATTCCAGAGCGACAACAAGCCCAAATTTTTCCTTGCAGAGCCTTTATTCTTATGGAAGGTTAGATTTGGTTTGCAGATGTGTGCTTTCGGCGCTTTGGCTTTCTGAAAAAATTCGTCAAGATACGCAAATAATTGTAAGTCTTAACGGAGGACCTAACCCGCCTGTTGCGATTAGATTCGATGGAACGCTATCAAATGTAGAGCCTTCGGAGCAAAGTATCGCCTTTTTAATTAAGAAAGCTCTATTTAAAGCCAAAGATCGTGACTGGCACTCTATTCAAAAAGGCCTTGCCGTTTCAAAAAAGCCATTTCAAGAGCTCATAAGAGAGTCAAGAAATGTATTTGTGCTAGACCCTTCGGGAAAACAAATAGAGGCGCAGCACTTTGAAAGTCCAACATTTGTTTTAGGAGATAACAAGGGTTTGCCAAGTGGCGAACTTAAATTTGCTCTCAGAAAAGGTGAAGCAATTTCACTTGGCAAAAAAGTTTATTTGGCATCTAGCGTAATTTCAGTAGTAAACTGGATATTGGATAAAAATGCCTAAGGTAATTATCCCGAGAAAATTTAGAGAGAGATATAATAAAATAGCGCCCAGTCCAAAAGAATTTTTTAGAATTTTAGAAGAACCTCTAAGACCTTCTTTTAGGATTTGTACTAATAAAATATCTCGGGAAAAAGCAATTCAAAAATTGGTCGATTTAGGTTGGTCTTTTGAGAGCGTTCCTTTTTATGCGGATGGCTTTATTTTAAAATCTGGAATTAAACCTGGACATTCCATCGAACATTTTATGGGTTATATTTATATGCAAGAAGTCGTTTCTATGATACCACCAGTTCTGTTAGAGCCAAAGCCGTACGAGCTAATTTTAGATATGTGCGCAGCTCCTGGTTCGAAAACAACTCAAATATCGCAGATGATGGAAAACAAACCACTAATATTGGCAAATGATGTAGATTGGAGAAGGCTAAAACCCTTAAAACATAATTTAGAAAAATGTGGTTGTTTGAACGTCGCCATTTCTTTAATGGATGGACGTTTTATTTCAAAAAAACAAAAATTCGATAAAATTCTGCTAGATGCGCCATGCAGCTCAGAAGGGCAAATAAGAAAAGACTGGTCTGTGCTTTCCAGGTGGTCTGAAGACTATGTTAGGAAGTTTTCTTCTTTGCAAAAAGCCTTGATAGCTTCCGCTTTTCAACTTTTGAAAAACAACGGGGTTTTAGTTTATTCAACTTGCACATTTTCTCCAGAGGAAAATGAAGAAGTGGTTAGTTATTTGCTTGAAAATTTCAAAGGCGCAAAGCTTGAGCAAATAAGCTTGCCAAAATTTAAAACTTCAAAAGGGCTGGAAGAATTTGAAGGAAAGAAATACGATCCAGAAATTAAAAAATGTGTGCGTGTTTGGCCGCACATAAATGATACTGGCGGATTTTTTGTAGCAAAATTGAGAAAAAATGAAATTTAACTTCTTATCAGGAGATGAAAAGAAAAAAGCGTTTAATTACTTGATAGAACGCTTTGGCTTTCCACCAAGCTTATTTGAGAGATTTGATTGTTATAAAACAGCAAAGGAAATTAGAATTTGCTCACTTGGTTGCCAGGAGTATTTGAACAAAGTGTTAAATGTCTGCGATTTGGGTTTTGCGGCCTTGAGGATAGGTAAAACTGTTAAGCCAACAACAACTTTTGTACAAATGTTTGGTCATTTGGCAAGTAGAAACATAGTCGAAATGTCTGAGCAAGAGGCGAGGAATTTCATAAGTGGCATGGATTTGGAGCTACAAAATCTCAATGGGGCTAGCGATGGTTATGTGATTGTGCGCTACGGAGAAGATTGCTTGGGCTTGGGGTTGTTGCGCGGAAAATTTTTGCTAAATCAAGTGCCTAAGAGAAAAAGACTAAATTTAATAGAGGAATTTGAGCAAAAAGATTAAAAAAAGCCAAGGAGTTTTTAAAATATGCTTGAGGAGGTTAAAAAAGACATTTCTGAAGCCGTTGCAAAAGCAATAAAAAGAGCACCACATGAAATAGCCGCTTTGCTTGAAATACCAAAGGATAAAAATTTGGGCGACTTCGCATTACCTTGTTTTAAATTAAAAACAGAACTTTCGCCAGATCCAATCGCGATCGCCAAAGATATTTATTTAAAATTACAAAAACCTCGTGCTATCGAAAAAATACAACTTGCTGGCCCATATGTTAATTTCTTTGTTGACAAAAACTATTTGGCAAGCAAAACAATTTTTGAGATTTTAGAATTAAAAGAAAATTTTGGTTCTGGTTCAAAAAAAAGCGAACGCGTTATGATCGAAGGGTTTGGCCAGCCGAATACACACAAGGCTTTTCACATAGGACATTTTAGGAATGTTTGCTTAAGCGATGCCCTCGCCAGAATATTGCGTTTTTATGGCTACGATGTATTAACAGCCAATTATTTCGGAGATATTGGAATGCATGTTGCTAAGTGGCTTTGGTTTTACTTAAAATTTTACAAGGGGAAATTACCAAAATCTCCAACTTCTGAATGGTTCGGAAAAATTTATACAGAAGCCAACAAATTTTATGAAAAACACGAGGAAAGCCACCAAGAGGTTTCCAACATCTTAAACAAAATCGAGTTTGGAAAAGATGCGCGCTTAAAAGCCCTTTGGAAAAAAACGAGAGATTCCAGCCTAAAAACTTTCTCAGAAGTTTATAAAAAAATAGGTGTAAAAACAGACGTTATTTTTTACGAGTCTAAATTGAGCAAAATTGGCAAAAGTTTAACAAAAAAACTTGTAAAGGAAGGTGTGGCAAAATTAGATCAAGGAGCAATAATCGTAGATTTAAAAAAATATGGCCTTGGCGTACTTGTTTTGTTAAAGTCTGATGGCGGAGCACTTTATTCAACTCGAGATTTAGCCTTGGCTTTTCAAAAATTTACAAAATATAAAATAGATAAATCTATTTATGTTGTTGCAGCAGAACAAAGTCATTACTTTAAGCAACTTTTCAAAACGTTGGAGCTTGCAGGTTTTAAACAAGCAAAAAACTGCCACCATGTTCCTTATGGTTTGGTGCTATTACACGGAAAAAAAATGGCTAGTAGAGCCGGAGAAGTCGTAGCATTTGAGCAGCTATTCGAAACTGCAAAAAAAAGAGCAGTTCAAGAAATTTTGAAAAGAAATAAGTCTCTGAACAAAAAAATTGTTGACAACATTTCTGAAAAAATTGCTTTAGCCGCATTAAAATTTGCTATGTTAAAGCAATCTTCAGATAAAACAATAGATTTCGATTTAAATAGTATGCTTTCATTCGAAGGCGAAACTGGTCCCTATTTGCTTTATTCTTTAGTGCGCGCCAGGAATATTTTGAAAAAGGCAAGAATAAAAATTAAGAAAAACTTTGTTCCAAAGTTTGAACAGAGCTATGAAATCGATTTAGTTAAAAAATTGTGTGAATTTAGAGAAATAGTTTCAAAGGCAGCAGTTCAATATGCTCCGCATATAATTGCTAACTATGCTTATGATTTGGCCAAATGCTTTAGTGAATTTTATGAAAATTGTCCTGTTATTAAAGAAAAAGGCGATACTCTGCAGACAAGAATCGCTTTGGTACAAGCCTTTTTTTATGTCCTACGCACAGCTCTTAATTTGCTTGGAATCGAAGAAATTACTAAAATGTAAAAGTTTTTAAAACAAATTTTAAGATAAGATTATATGAAACGTTCATCTCGAAAGTGGAAGAAAAAGAATAAGTCTGGGTATAGAGGACGATGGAAGTGGTATCGAAAGAAATTGAAAGAGCGAAAGAGACTCAGAAAGATGAAGCGCTTAGGAATGATAGGACAATCCTAAAATTTTTTAATTCTTTTCGAAATGTATTTTTGCGGGGATGCCCGAGCGGTCTAAGGGGATGGTCTCAAGAACCATTGGCTTAGTGCCTTCGGAGGTTCGAATCCTCCTCCCCGCATGTTGCTTATTACGACGATAAGTCAAAAAGCGAATATAAAGCCAGCTTATTACTTGCCTTTTGATCAAACTTTTTCTAAAAGTTTGGTTCGAATCCTCCTCCCCGCACTTTGAGCAAAAAATTTATAAAGCAACCATAATTCTAATCTTAAGTGGGCGATTTTTCATGAGCCCTTAGATTAACCGGAATGAAGGGCATTTGGTTCAAATGCTCTGAGTGTTTGCTCGCTCGCATTTTTTGTGAGCGGCTCCGATACTCGGGCGAAATCCGTATCGGAGTACATTGCATGAATTCCAATTCGTAGGAATTGGGATGAGTTAGGAGATAAGAGTTTGAGTTTCGGACATAGCGGCCGATAATCTGAGCAAAAGCTATGAGGATAATTCCCGTTGATCCTGCGGGAGAGGACTGCTAGTGGGGTCCGACTAAGACATGCAAGTCTACTGGGGAGATTACATCAAACCGGTGGCGCAAGGCTGCGTAACACGTCGAGAACCTACCCTAAGGAAGGGCATAACCTCGCGAAAGTGAGGCTAATTCCCTATAGGAGATAGAACTTGGAAAAGCCTATCTCTGAAATCCTTCGGGGCCTTAGGATGGCTCGGCGGCGGATTAGGCTGTTGGTGGTGTAATGGACCACCAAACCTGAGATCCGTAGGGGCCATGAGAGTGGGAGCCCCCAGAGGCACACTGAGAAAAGGGTGCCAGCCCTACGGGGTGCAGCAGTCGCGAAACCTTCGCAATGCGCGAAAGCGTGACGAGGGGACCCCACGTGCTAACTCTTTGAGTTAGCTTTTGTCGTGTTTTAAAAGCACGGCGAATAAGTGAGTGGGCAAGACCGGTGCCAGCCGCCGCGGTAATCCCGGCGCCACAAGTGGTCCTCACGTTTATTGGGTCTAAAGCATCCGTAGCCGGTCTGTAAAGTTTTCTGTGAAATCCGGCAGCTTAACTGTCGGGTGGGCAGGAAATACTTACAGGCTAGAGAGCGGGAGAAGTGGAGGGAATGCCCTGGGGAGCGGTAAAATGTTTTAATCCAGGGTGGACCACCAATGGCGAAGGCACTCCACTAGAACGCGTCTGACGGTGAGGGATGAAAGCTAGGGGAGCAAAAGGGATTAGATACCCCTGTAGTCCTAGCCGTAAACGCTGCCCGTTTGCTATTGCAGTGCTGTATAAGCATTGCAGTGGCGTAGCGAAGGCGTTGAACGGGCCACCTGGGGAGTACGGCCGCAAGACTGAAACTTAAAGGAATAGGCGGGGGAACACACAAGGGGTGTATGCTGCGGCTCAATTGGATTCAACGCCCGGAACCTTACCAGCAGCGACTGCAGAATGAAGGTCCTCCTGAATGGGGCACTCGACACGCAGAGAGGTGGTGCATGGCCGTCGTCAGCTCGTGCCGTGAGGTGTTCTGTTAAGTCAGAGAACGAGCGAGACCTGCGTCCTTAATTGCTAACCTTTTCTTGCGAAAGCTTGAAAAGGTGCACAATAAGGAGACTGCTGGCGTAAGCCAGAGGAAGGTGCAGGCGACGATAGGTCTGTATGCCCCGAATCTGCTGGGCTGCACGCGGCATCCATTGGTTGAGAGAACGAGCTGCAACCCCGAAAGGGGAAGCTAATCTCTTAATCTCAACCATGTTCGGATCGAGGGCTGCAACTCGCCCTCGTGAAGGCGAAATCCCTAGTACACGTGTTTTAGCATAGCACGTGGAATACGTCCCTGTTCCTTGCACTCACTGCCTGTCAACTCAACCGAATCGGGTCAAGGTGAGGACTTTGCTGAAAAGTTCGAACTTTGGCTCGGTGAGGCGGGGTAAGTCAACACAAGGTATCTGTAGGGGAACCTGCAGATGGATCACCTCCTAAAACTCTTATCTCCTATTTGGACTGGTACTAACACAAATTTTTTAAAAGCCGTCTGAATGTAAATGCAGGGCCGGTAGATCAACAGTAGATCGCCGCCCTTGCAATTTTACAAGACAGGCGGAGGCTTCGGGTGCGAATCCCGACCGGTCCACTACTGTGTTGAGGTTCCCAATCGAATGATGGGGACTGAGCAGTTCTCATACTGAGAACTGTGCATAGTTATGGCCTGTTCGAGAACAGAAGCCTTTTGGTGGATAGCTTGGTTTGGGAAGCCGAAGAAGGCCGTGGCAAGCTGCGAAAAGCACAAGGTAGGCGCACGCAGCCTTTGAACTTGTGATTGCCTAATGGGTCTTCCTTCTCTCTTCGGAGAGAGGTCCGAGAGGATCGGGAACCCGCTGAATTGAAACATCTTAGTAAGCGGAGGAAAAGAAACCAATAGGGATGCCGTTAGTAGGGGCGACCGAAAGCGGCAAAGGGCGTACTGAATTCCTTTTGGTAACAAAAGGAAGATGTGGGTTGTTCAACAACCATTTTAGGCTTTACAAAGTGCTCTGGAAAGGGCTGCCGAAGAGGGTGATAGCCCCGTAGTAATGTCTAAAGTGGTTGGAACAACAAAGAGTAATGCAGGTTGGGATTCCTGCATGAAGATGGGTGTCAGCAACATCCAACCCTAAATACTTCCCAAGACCGATAGCGTACCAGTACCGTGAGGGAACGCTGAAAAGCTCCCGTAGCAGGGAGTGAAAAGAGCTTGAAACCAAAAGGTAATAGTAAGATGCGGCCCTTAGGGGTTGCATCGTCCGTTTTGAAAAACGGGCCGGCGAGTTTACTTCTGTGGCAAGCCTAATCTTAAAAAGAGGAGGCGTAGCGAAAGCGAGAAGCCTGCAGCGTTGAGCGAGAGGCGACGTGTGCTCGCGTTAAAGTCACAGGAGTAAGACCTGAAGCCTGACGAGCTAAGCCAGACCAGGCTGAAGCTCGGGTAAAACCGAGTGGAGGGCCGAAGAGGTTCTGCACATACGCGTTCTTCTGTGTCTGGTTTAGGAGTGATATGCTCATCGAGTCAGGCGCTAGCTGGTTCCCACAGAAACAAGCCAAAGTTTGGCCTCGACAGAGCTATCATAAGGGGTAGAGTACAGATTGTGGAATTGGGGCTTCGGCTTCGTTCCACTGTCTAACTCCGAATCCTTATGAAGCAAAGAAGTCGGGAGTAAGTAAGCGCGGTTAAGCTGCGTGGGCGAGAGGGAAACAACCCAAAGAGTGGTTAAGGCCCTAAAGAGCTAACTGAGTGCAAAGAAGGACTCCTTTGTCGTAGACAGCTGGGGCGTAGGCTTAGAAGCAGCCATCGCCTAAGCAACGCGTAACAGCGGACCAGTTGAGACATTGGGGTTCGTAAATGGACGGGGCTAAGTTAGCCGCCGATACCACTCCCATCCGAAAGGATAGGGGTATGTGGGCGCGACCGTAGGGCAGAAGCACGTTCGTGAGAATGTGTGGACCTATGGCCGATGTGAATGCCGGTGTAAGTAGAAGCTAAGCATGGTGAGAAACCATGCCAGCGGAAGGGCCAGGTTTTCTCGGCACTGCTCGTCAACCGAGAGTTAGCCGGTCCTAAGTCTTGTGCTTAACTGTGCAAGACGAAAGGGAAGTCCTTTAATAATAGGACGCTATCGAGTCGCGTGCGGCGACGCAAGTTGTTTGCCGAAACTTCGGGATAAGCTAAGGCACACTGTCGTGTGCTTTAAGCGCCGAAGTCTGAGGAATTCCGTAATGGATAGAATCAGATGAAAGCGCGAATAGCGCTCGCAAGAGCGTTTAGCCAATTCCTGGAGTCGGTGAAAAGGCAAACAAAAGTGGCTCGATAACCGTACTCAGAACCGACACAGGTGACCCTGGCCGAATAAGCCGAGCTGTGACGGGTTGACCCCTTCCAAGGGAACTCGGCAAATTAGCCGCGTATCTTCGGTAGAAGCGGTCTCTGCGACACTGCTGTGAAATATCAGTGGAGTTGCAGGGTGCAATGACAAGGGGGGTCCGACTGTTTAACAAAAACGTAGCTAAGCGCAAAGTCTAAACGGCTTTGTACGCTTGGTGATTCCTGCCCAGTACGGTTACCTGAAACTCCGGTCCAACGGAGCCAAGGGTCCGTAAACGGCGGAGGTAACTCTGACCTTCTTAAGGTAGCGAAATGCCTTGTCACTTAATTGGTGACGTGCATGAAGGGCTAACGAGATCCCCACTGTCCCTGGAAGGAACCCGACGAATTTTCTCTTCTGGCGAACAGGCCAGAGACCTCCAGCGGGAAATGAAGACCCCGTAGACCTTTACTGCAGCCTGTTGCTGTGGTTTGTTTGAGGTTGCATAGAGTAGCTGGGACCCGTTTGCAGCCCTTTCTTTCGGGGAAGGGTGAGGGGAAAGTGTAACACCAGCCTTCTTTAGGCAAATCACTTACCCTTCGGGGGACACCTTCAGGTGGGCAGTTTTGCTGGGGCGGCAACCTTCCGAAAAGGCATCGGCAGGATCTAATGATCGGCTCACCAGGCTTGGAAACCCTGGGTAGAGGACAAGGCTAAAAGCCGGTCTGACTCGGATCTAACCAGCGAGGATCCGAGACGCGAAAGCGAGGCCTAGCGAACATAGGCGTCACTTTTGCTGAGCGCCCTATCTGATAGAAAAGGTACCTCGGGGATAACTGAGTCGTGCCGAGCAAGAGTACACATCGACCTCGGCGCTTGCTTCTTCGCTGTCGGCTTTGCCTAGCTTGGCTGTGTACAAGCAGCCAAGAGTGCAGGTGTTCACTGATTAAAAGGCATCATGAGCTGGGTTCACAACGTCGTGAGACAGTTGGTGTACAATCTGCTGGAGGTGCAAAGGGTCTGAGAGCAAGGCAGTTTAAGTACGAAAGGAACAAACTGTCCGCGCCTCTGGTGTACGGGCTGTCTGATAAGGCAGGCCCGGCAGCTACGCGCGAAGGGATAAGCTCTGAAAGCATCTAAGAGCGAAGCCCATCTCAAAAAGAGACCCGAGGAGCTGCTCTAGATGAGAGCGTTGATAGGATCGGAGTGTACGAGCCAAGGTAACGAGGCTTTCAGCTCGCGATCACTAATCGCTCCGAATTCTCGAACAACCATGACTATGCACAGTTTTCTAATTTTCTTTTACTTTTTTATGGCTAAATCAAAGCACTTTTAAGACTTTACCATATTATAATTGCTTATGGTGCGAGGGTCTAGAAAAATTCAACCAATTGCATTGCATAGGGGTAAACAAACTCTTGAACTGATTCTAAAGTCAGGCGAGCATATTTATGGCCAAACTGGAAATCCTGCAGATATTAGCTGTTTAAACTTAGAAAGATTACTAGGAACGCGATTAGATTATGGCCTAATTCACGAGCATTACGGTAGTAAAAAAGAAGAAATTTTAGAAAAATATAATTTAGATGTTCCTTATATTGCTTTGGTAAGAGCCGATGTTGTTGGACAAAGAATCGAAGATCATCCGTTGATTAAGGCCAGAAGGGTTTATTCAAATTTTCAGCCAGACAAGTGCGATTGGCAGCGCTTTGTTAATTTGCCTACGAAAATCGGGATTGAAGAGGCTGAGCTGTTAGGCATAATTTTGGCAGACGGGGATATAATGTTTGATGTAGGAGTTATGCGCCTTTTGGGAAGCCAAAATCATGTAGAGCTTTATGAGGAAATGGTTTCGCACCGTATGGAGCAAGTTTTTAACATACCTGCCCCAGTAGTTTATGCGAGACGAAGACGAAATCCGAGAATTGAGATTGCTTCGAAAGCGATTAAGACTTGGCTTATAGAAGATTTAGGATTTTATGATGTGAATAAAATTTTGAAATTTTTGCCGGAGAAAAGACAACAGCTAGCATTTTTTGAAGGTTATATTGCCGGGAAGGGAGTTATACAAGAAAGAACAATGGGAATAAATAGCTACAGACAGCAAATCTTAGAGCAAATGGCTGAGTTAGCACAATCTTTGGGAATAAGAATTGGAAAAGTTCATGAATATAAATATACCTCGAGCATGGGCAAAGCGAGTACTATGTATAGAATTTACATTCATAGTGGTTTAAGAGAACTTCACTTGTTAAATCCTTGGCATCAAAAGAAACTTGGAATAGACTCTGAATGAGCTGGCGTAATACTTATAAATTGTAGCTTGCAGTATATAATTGGAGACAAGCCAGCGAACTTTCGCAGCGCAAGCTGTGAGGAAAGTCTGCCCATCCAAAAGCTTGAAAGGTCTCGGAAGGGATCTGGTAAGCACAGAAAAACACAAATCGCACCGCAGAATGATGCTTGACGTTGGTGCAGATTTGGTGAAAATGCTTGCCAAAGCGGATGCAAGTTGAAAAAACGCTTAGTAGAATGTTCGCACAGCCATCCTTGAGCTCAGCTTAAGGGGCTGCACAGAAGGCAGCTTATAGGCTTGTCTCCACTAACTTTTTAAATTGTTATTTAGGTAAAATTGTATGGCTCAAGAACGAATAAGGCTGCCAACGTCCGAAGCAGGACTTGTAAGGTATTTTGAAGAATCAAAATCTAAAATCCAACTCAGCCCAGTGACAGTTGTATCGTTTATTATTGGAATGATTGTCGTGCTTATAATTTTGAATAAAATTTGGTGATTAGAAAAATGGCTTTACCAAGCTACGAAGAAATGCTAAATACTCTTTATGAGAATTTGCCAAAAATAGAACAAAAAGAACAAATAAGATTGGAAATTCCAGAACTTAAAAGCACTATTTCAGGAAATAGGACGATAATTTATAATTTAGAAACTGTAGCCAAAGCAGTAAGGCGCGAGCTATCCCACGTTTTTAAATTTCTATTGCGAGAGCTTGCTACAACAGGAACATTAAAGAATGGTGAAGCAATTTTTGTTGGAAAATTCCGAAACGATTTTTTAGCAGCCAAGATTAAAAAATATGTTTCAGAATTCGTGCTATGCAAGCAGTGCGGAAAGCCAGATACGCATTTAGAAAAAGTTGGTTCAGCGACTTTACTTATTTGTGAAGCTTGCGGCGCAAAGGAATCCGTAAGAACTTTGAAATAATAAAATTTTTAAATTGCGTTTTTGAAATCTAAAAATGGCCGATAAAACATCTTTAAATTTGGATGAAAATGTTGAGGGTTTGCTGTGCTACGTCTTGACTTGGCTAACAGGCATCGTATTCTTTGTGCTCGAAAAGAAAAGTGATTTTGTAAGATTCCATGCGGCACAATCAATTGTAGTTTTCCTGCCTTTGTCGATACTTACGATTATACTTGGAATAATGCCATTTTTCGGTTATATTTTGGCGATTTTGGTCGACATAGTTATTTTGATACTTTGGCTAATTTTGATGTTAAAAGCATACCAAGGAGAGCGCTATAAGCTACCTATTGCAGGAGATTTTGCCGAAAAACTTGCCGGGAAAAAAGCCTAATGCTTTGCTACAAAGTACACAAAGGAAAATTTGGAAATGTATTAGCTGTTGCAGATTGTGACTTAATAGGAAAAAAGATAAAATTCAACGAGCTTTCTATTTTAGTAAATCCAAGATTTTATGGCGAAACAAAAGCAACTAAAGAATGGCTGCTCAGTTATGTCAAAGACAAGTGGTTTTTGTCTGTTAATTTAATTGGTGAAGAAGCAGTTTCTTTTGGAGTTGAGGCAAATTTAATAGATAAAGATAAAGTTTTAATGCTTGGTAAAATACCTCACGCACATTGTGTTTTGGTATTTTAGTTTAAGCTTAATCAGAACTTAATTAGTTGTGTTATAGCTGTGGCAATTAGCAATCCGAGCAGAAATCCAAAAAATAGATCTTCTTTTTTATGTTTTCCTAAAAGAAAACGGGAAATCGCTACTATTGGAATAATCGCGAAGAAAATAATAGCTAATGCTATGTTAGAGAAATAGAGACTTAAAATTATGGCCATGGAAGTAGCCCTTGCTACATGAACCGAAATTAGCGAATTTGCACTAAATTTCTCCCATAAATTGTTCCATTGCATTGGCTTTGGTCTTGACTTGAAAATTACCATCCTTATTGGGAAAACAGTTGCATAAATCGCTGCTAGGCTGAGAATGACTTGTGCTGCTTGAGCAAAGTGATTTGTAGCAGCGAAAATTGCAGCTAGGCATATCATCGCAGTTTTGCTTCCGAAAAAGGAGAGCTCATGGATTGTTTCTTGCATAATAGCCCCACTCGGATTCGAACCGAGGTCTGCGGGGCCAGAGCCCGCCATCCTTGACCGCTAGACGATGGGGCTAGTAAGATTTTTAACTTATTATAATTTAAAACTTTTGAGAGATGTGCTTTGGCGTGCAAGGGCCCGTCATCTAGCTTGGATAGGATACAAGCTTGCGGAGCTTGGTACGGGGGTTCAAATCCTCCCGGGCCCGCTTTTTCATACCAAAAATATTAAATAGGGTCTCGGATTAGTTTTAACATGGGCTTTATACTTGGCGAACAGCTAACAAAAATCGTTGCCGAAAACAAAGGCGTTCTTAGAAAGATGACTATTGCGAACAATATAAATATAAAAGATGTAAAAAAACAAGAGTTGCTTCTCGAAGGCGAGAAGAAACCAGTATTGGTAGTTGATTTTGAATTTGTTAGCAATTATGGCGAATCTGGTAGCAAAATCGAGTTAGAGGGGAAAATTTTCTATTCCGGGGATAAAAAAGAAATAGAGAGTTTGGAGAAAGGATGGAGTTCTGAAAAGCGATTGCCAAATGAAGATGTAGAGCTTGCACTTCGAAACAGAGCACTAGAAACTGGCTTACTTCAAGCAGTCGCGTTGGCTAATCAGCTTAGATTACCCGCACCTATACAACTTCCCAGATTTGTTCCAGCAGAAAAGAAACCAGAGGAAAAGAAGTAATTAAAAAGAAGTATCAATAACCCACTTTTTTAGCAAATTCTTCGAAGCTAATTGTTTTTATTTTGATTTTATCTTTAAATAGCGCAGCTAGCTTAGTTAAAAATACGAAATTTGGATCGCTCTCGTCGAACTTTTTAGGTTTTGGAACTAAGCCTGAAGCTACCAGCCAGCGAATTAGCTCCTCGTAACTTCTTGCCTCTCGCAGCTTTTCTAACGTGTATTTTCCGAAGTAGCCATCATTTAGCTTTATGAAAACATTTCTATTGTTTAATTTAACAGAGTAATTTTTCAAGTCAATTAATATTTTGTTTTTGACAAAACCTTTTTTCGATTTTTTGAATCCATGGGCAGACAAAATTACGGTTGCTAAGTGTTCAATTAGCCTCTCTTTGTCAGAAATGCCCTCTAACTCTTCTAAATCTTCTATATTTTGGTTACTGCCTGCAAGCTCATTTAGTTCAACTAGCCTGCCTAAAAATCTTAGTGTTTTTTGTTTTATTTTGTTTCCCTCTCTGTAATTTTCTACTTCGTAAACATATTCGTATTTATGAGAACTTTGGCGACGCGGCACTTTTTTTACCCTTAGGAAAGGCATTCTGAGTATTTTTTTGTAGTGCCTAACTACTTCGCTACAATCATTGTTGCAGAAAGGCTTACTTCAGGCATTTTTCTAATCTTATCCAGCATGAACTCGTTCAACGCCTGTGTACTTTCTATTTCGACTTGCGCTAAAATGTCCCAAGAACCGAACATGAGGTTGACTTGCTTCACTTCTTTCATTTTTTTGAGCCTCTGATATACTTTTTCTTCTGTATTTGGCCGGACGCCCAGCAAAATATAGGCTAACATTTTTCTCACCATTTCTTATTTGTTTTTTCGAGAATATAAATTTTACTATTTACTCTCACTTTAATTTTTTTATAATATTTCGTACGCTTCTAAACCCTTATTTTTGTAAACTTTTGGCCCAAATTTCTTTTAATTCTTTTTTAGATTTTTAGCTAAAACTCTCACTTTTATTTATTTATAATATTTCGCATATTTTTTTCTCACCTTTTTATCCTAATTCTCAGAGAAATTCTAGTCTATTTTTCTCCGCGCTTCCAAATACAAACTCTCACTTTTATTTTTTTGTAATATTTAATTTGCTTTTTGATATCATTTTAACTTACTTTTTTTCCTAACTTTTTTGTTTTATTTTCTTTGGTCTCTTAGGAAAAAACTCTCACTTTTCATATTTTTCAATATGTTATTTAGCCAAAATTTTTACGCTTTTAACTTTTATTTTTATGTGAATTTTTATGTTTGTTTTTCCACCATTTTTTAAGTTGCTTTTGTGCCGAAAAATTTATAAATAAGAAGTGTTTAATTTTGTTTAACAGTTAAACACGTTTAAACAAAATGTTAAACATGTTTAAACACGAAAATGGGATTGTTTGACGAGTTTAAACGCTTAATTAAAAAACGACCTGCTGAGCCGCAGAAAGAAAAACCGGAGGCCAGAAAAGCGCGAACTGTTGTTAAACAGGTTAGAAAGAGAAAAAGACAGAAACCGCTGGAGCACGTGCTTCTGCGTGAGTGGCGAGAAGAAGTAAAAAAGCTGCAACAACACCCACTCACGCAAGCAAAAATAGTTAACGAAAGACTTTTGACGGCGATAATGGAGCTGTTAAATGAAATAAACGCAAAATTAGACGAGCTAAGTAAGCGGCTGGAAAAAGTCGAAATGCAGAAAACGGCTTCGAAGCCAGCAATTAAGCTCAATTCGAGTGAGCAAAGCGTTTTCGACTTCATTAAAAAAACAAAAGAGGCTAGAGCCCAAGAAGTTGCCGAAGCCCTAGGCATTTCCAGATCTAATGCCGCTCTGAAGCTAAATAAGCTATTTTCTATAGGTCTACTGGACAAAAGGCAAGACGGTAAGGATGTATTTTATTTCCCAAAGTAGATTAAAAATTTTAATCTTAAATCAAATTTTTTAATCATAAGAAAACTTTATAAATACGCATTTTCTATAACTTATTAAGCAGTTTAGACTTCTGCAAAAGTACTAAATTGCTAGTTGGTGAAAAGATGGAAGATAGAGAGCTATTTGACGCCGTTTGTTCCGAGTGCGGACAACCTTGCAAAGTGCCTTTCAAACCTACGGAAGGAAGGCCAGTTTACTGCAAAGATTGCTTCGCAAAAAGACGTCAAAGAAGATTCAGCAGATAAAAGTAAAGTAGTTTTAGGCAAAGAGAATAAAGTAACAAGGAAGATTAAATTTTTTGATTTTTTATTATATTTTTTAATCTCAAGCAAGTTTTAGGGCTAAAAATTGCGTATAATATATGTTATATGCAGTTGGCGGGCTAGAAAAGAAACCTTTATTAAACCTTTAATATCTATCAAATATATGAGCAAAAATTTCAACGGAGTGATTATTGAAGAAAGTCTTGAAAATAAAGATGTTCTTCAGAAAGTAAAGATTATCAAAACAAAAGTGGAAAAAGTTACTGAAGTTGCATTTGTCGAAATCAAGAAAAAGAAAATGCATATAGTGATAATGTTGCCTTATGAAATAGGGAATAATTTAATAAAGAAGCATAAACTGACACAATTACATGAAAGTGTCCAGAATTTCTATAACGGGCCTTTTTCCAAGTAACACTTGAAAATGATGAAAATATAGAGGAGATTCTAAAAGCACTTGAAGAAGCGTATAAACGACAAAATAAATAATGTTTGCCCTTTTTCTTAAAAATACGCGCCCGATCTGCATCATACGCCTTTGCTACCCTTGCACTCGTTCGCCCAAATTTTTCGCTACGCTTGGATCTTCACCCATTCGCATATATTGGCGTAATTTTCTCGGGCTCGCTAACGCGATAAATTTATATTAAATCCTGTCGTGATCAAATTTATGGAACCCAAAAAAGATGCTTATGGCCAAGAAGTATGGGCATTCTTCCAAAAGAAAAAATCATACGAAATTGTTGAAAGAGATGATGGTTTTATTGATTTAACTAAAGGTCCGGCGGCTTATTTCGCTGAGTTTAAAGATTGGCCAAAAATTCAGAAACAAGCAATCAAGTTTGCCAAAGGCAAAGTTTTAGATATTGGAGCTGGGGCAGGTCGTGTTTCACTTTATTTACAAAAACAGGGTTTCGATGTTACTGCCATTGATAATTCTCCTTTGGCTATCAAAGTTTGTAAAAAACGAGGAGTAAAACACGTCAGAATTTTGCCTATTGAAAAAATCAGTGTGTTTAAACCAAGTACTTTTGATACCATTATTATGTTTGGCAATAATTTCGGTTTATTTGGCAGTTTTAAAAAAGCCAAAACCTTACTTAAAAAACTTCATAGGATTACGAGTACTGGCGCTTTGATAATTGCTGAGAGTACTGACCCGTACAAAACTGATGATCCTGCGCATCTCGCATATCACAAGTTCAACAAAAAAAGAGGAAGAATGCCCGGGCAACTTCGCATTAGGATAAGATTTAGAAATTATATTAGTGATTGGTTTGATTACTTGCTCGTTTCAAAAGATGAAATGAAAAAGATTCTCAAAGATACTGGTTGGAGAATCAAGAAGTTTATTGATTCTGATAACTCCACGTATTGTGCAATAATTGAAAAAGAATAACGCCCGAGAAAACTCTTCTTACTTCGCTCGTCGAGACACTGTGCTTTCGAGTTTATGCCCATCACGCCTAACAAATTGAATTTATACCAGCATGGTATTTTTGTCTTATAAGAGAGTAAATTTTACTAATAAAGTCTTCAGAATATAAAAGTATTTAAGGTTTTTTAATTTCATCTTAATTTATGGGAGATTCTATAAACTATACGCCAAAACCTGGAGAAAATGCTGCGTATGACTTTAACTACATTATGAACTTGGTAAAAAGTGTGTGGGAACCAATCAAAGATTACGAAGAAGGTCTAAGTCGTTTAGAGGCGACAGTGAATTGGGTATCTGAAGAGGCAGAAAAACTAAAATTAAATTTTTCTGACCTACAGACTCGTGTTAAGGAATTTAGAGAGAAGTATGGAGGGAATATCTTGCCTGCGTTAAACTACCTTTCCCAGTTTACTTACGATTTAGATCCTAGATGCTCAAACACAGCACCCGACTATCTTGTAGGGGTATTGTGGTGGGCATCCGTAGCCGAAGAGTATCTCAAACGGAATATAAGGTAGCAGAAAAAATAACGTTGTCTAAGACCTTTAACAATAATCTTTGACCTTTAACCTTGCATGTAAGTTTTTGCTTTGTTTGCACGATGAGTGGTTTTGAGTCATACTTTCTAACTAACTATTTGATGTAATCTTCTTTTGTAAGAGAAAAAGCCCAGAGCGGCAAAAGCAAAATCTTCTTTTTATCTAATGTTTTTTTAGCAAAAACATCCTTTGTTAAGATTATAGCTTTTTTTAATTTAAACTCAGAAAGAAATTTTAGCGTAGAATTTATTTCTGCTTTGCCATACTTTACTTCTACCGGCAGTATTTCCTTCCCGATCTTTAAAATTATATCAACTTCATACTTGTTTCTGTAATAATTCTTTGCGTCTGTTTCGATAACTGCAAAATTTTCTGCGATTTTTTCTAAAAAGCTGTCAGAATAAAAATCAGGAACCAAAGCAAAAGAAATTGCGGTATTTGCTATATATGCTTTTCTCATTTTTCTTGAAGAGACCAAAAAATTTTCTCTATAATTAGCAACTATTTTTATTAGAAGAGCGTATTGCAAATAGAAAAAATAATCGATTATCGTTTTCTTGTTCTTTTTCAAATTCCTGCTTAAAGCATCATAATTCACTATCATACCTGGTTGATTTGCTATCAGCTCTATTAGCGTTTTTAATAGCTCGTAATCTTTTATTCCAAATTCTTCTGGTAAATCTTTATAGATTATTCTTTCGATAATATTATTCTTGATGTAATTTTTAATTTTTTCATCATCTTCTTCATTAACAATTTCAGGAAATCCGCCTTTTCTTAAATAATCATAAAATACAGGTATTATGTCTCTTTGAAAAAGTTCTAATTTCTTTTTATCTATTCTGATATTTTTCCATTCTAAGAATTCTTTAAACGTTAGTGGCTCTAACAAAAAATCGAAGACCCTTCCTGCAAGGCTCTCTTTAGCTTTTTTACTTATTTGAACAGAAGCAGAGCCAGAAATGATAAATTTTATATTCGGATAGAGGTCGTAGAAAATTTTTATTTTATTCTGCCAGTTCTTGAGCTTTTGTATTTCATCAAGAAAAATGTAAATTCTTTCATTCTGAATTTTCTTTTTCAATATCTTTTCTTCATAAGTATTTATTAAATCGTCAAAATCTACTATTTCCTCATCAAAAGAAAAATATAATATATGCAAGCTTTTTACTTTTTCATCGAGCAAGTGCTGAATCAATTGATACATTAGTGTTGTTTTTCCCACTCTTCTTAAGCCAGTTATCAAAAGAATTTGTCTATCTTTCATATATTTTTGAATTTTAAAAAACAAAGGCCTTTTATATTCTTTTAATAGACTTGGTTTTACCTTATTCGTTGTCCACCATTCGTTAAATTTAATCAAATCTATTGCCTGCATTAGTATATTTGAATATACTAATATTAAAACTTTTCGGTTACTGTAATACTCAAAAATTTTGTCATCCTTGGAGCTTGAAATACGAGCTAGCAAAGCGCTGCTTCACCGTCGAACTTTGGATAAGCGTATAAGTTCATTTCAATCACTCGGGCGCTTCAAAATGGGTAGATTTATAAAAATCTTTGAGCATCTTAGAGTATGGAGCTTACAAAAACCGACATAGAGAACATATTAAAACTTTATAATTTAGGCCGCTTAAAAAATTATAAGCAAGTGATTCGATATCGCGAGGTTACTTTTGCAAGCTGCATGGAATTCGTTAAATAGGCGATTTTGTTCTATGTATCTCTTAGGATTTTGGCGCACCATTTCTTTAAAATAATTTGTCAATTTTCTTACACCCTCTGTAAAATGCATAAGTTCATGCGCGATAATGGCATCCATATTCTTCGGATTATGATAGAATGCTTCTAGATCTGGTGCTTCTTTTAGGGTCTACGCCGCAAACCAAAGGCGAGTAGCCCAACTCAACAATACATTTTTGATATCTATATCTGGAAACATCTTAAATACTAAATTAAGGCCTTTGTAAACGTCTTTTTCCAATTGTTTTAATGCTTTGAGAAAAATCTCGATCGTATCGGCACTTTTCAACACTTTCATAGCATAAAAATTTATATTTTCTAAAGCGCAAATAAGTTTATGATACGCTCTTTGGCACAATTTTCCGAGATTTTAAAAGAAGGCGTTATGGTAGGAAAATATATCGTGCCAAATGGTACAGTAACCTTAGAAGTATATTCTTTTGTTGAAGAAAAATTGCTCGAAGAAGAGCTTTTTAAGCGCAAATTTAAACAATTGTATAAATTTTTACACGATTGCCTCAAAAATACAATTAAACTAATAGAAACTAAATATGGCGCACTGCCAGCCAAATTAGAGCCTGCAAGAACAATTTTTTGCTTATTTGTATCGAAAAGCACACATCATACTTTTGCTATGTGGGCGGCGGGCTCACAGATGGGTTTAATTATCCCATTGGACCTCTTACATGAAACCCCTGAAGATATTGAAAGAATGTTGATGCATGAGTGTTTACACAATTGCGCTCGGCTGCATCACGGAGAAGAACGCGCCACACACGAAATAGAAGCGCATCAAAACGAAATGAAAAATATGGCTGTAATAAGCCAAAAAAAGACTTTAGAGGTATTAAGGGCTCTCGAAGGCTTAGAAGATGTCACACTCAACGAATTTGTAAAAGATCGAGTCAATTTATTTATCCACTATTTTTTAACTAAATTCGATAACATAATTGAAGATTTAGGAATCAATATCGTTGTTAGCTTATTAAATATTAAAAATTATATTCGTGTCGATTTGGAGATTGTGCAACACAATATCGGAAACTTAAGCACAGCGATTTCTTATTTGGAACAAAATAGGCAAAAGATGAGTGCAATGGAATTGAATTGTTTAGAATTTTCTCTTTTAGTCTTTGATATGCCATGGTACGTTTTTCCATTTCTTTATAATCGCGATTTTGCTTCACAAACAGAGAGCTTAATAAGAAGCTACTTTTCCATTGTTGAGAAAACAAGCCCAGAAGTGCAAACACGAATAAGAAAAATTTATGCGGATTTTTTGAAAATTATTAAACCTCATGAGCCAGATCTATACGGGTTTAATTTTAATTTAGAAAAGCTAATTCATACAGAAGAAAGCCTTGCCGCAGCCAAGACTTTATATGATGATATTATTTCTTTTTTGAAATTTTGACTAACTTCTTGAAAAATTTTTTTGTTATAACTTATCATTTGGCCCAGAAAAGAGTTAACAAGCGTTTGACACTGTCTGTAACGGGATACTTTTGCAAAGAATTTTCGTCTGCCCAGGCATAGTTTGTATGTTCACTTAGTTTAATTTCCATAGGTTTTTTGACGCTCACTACAAAGTTAAACTGTCTTGTCTTTTTGCCACTTTTAGATTCGTAATCAAAATAGTCCAAATAATTTTCTATCTTTTCTACATCTAAATTAGTTTCTTCTTTGACTTCTCTATAAAGAGCTTGATCAAGTGGCTCTTCTTCCTCAACTTTTCCGCTTGGAAGCTCATATTCCGCCCATAAAATCTTCTTTTGGTCTTTCGAGAAGCAAAACTTTCTTATTTTCAGCAATTACGGCACCAACCACATATCTTTTAATTCCACATTTCTTTGCTTCTATTATTAAGTTTTCATAAAAGCTTTTATCTATTTTGTATTTCATAGCTTTCAATTTTTAAGCCGCTGATAGCTTGGAATAGAAAAGCTTTTTATAAAATAAAAAGTTTCTTAATCCATGAAAATTGGCTTTCCCACAAATCCGAGGAAAAACATACTTGAAGAAGTTGAATGGATCGGCAAAAACGGATTTGACTTTGTGGATTTATTTCTGGAAGAAGACGAAGCCTTCCAGAAAAAAGTGATGTTCAAGAATTAAGGAAACTTCTTCAAAAATATAAATTAGGTGCAGTTGGACATACTGCTCCGTATTTACCAATTGGTTCGCCTATGAGGACTCTTAGGGAGGCTTCTGGCACAATAACTTTAGAAATATTTTCTAGAGATAAGGACTATGTTTTATTGAGTAAAGAAAAACTCAAAAAATTATGGGAGAAAAGTTAGCGTTAATTAGCCACTTAAAGCAGCCTTTTCTTTAAGTTTTTTAATTATCTTTTTAAGTTCGATTGGTGACTTTGCATAATAAATTTCAGCTCCAACCTTTTTTATGTAAGCCCCAATTTCGTAATTTAATTTTTCTTTTATAAACGGTTTATAAACTATGGCTGAGAATGGAATTTTCTCTCCAGCTCTAATTTCAGGATGTACTTTTTTCCTTCTCGCACTATTTTTGAATATTTTGTAAAGATAAAAACCATAAGCGAACTCGCCAAGCGAACCTAAACTGTTCCCTAACATTAACGTAAAATCTCCGTAAGTGCAATGAGTAAGATCTTGCTTATACCAATTTTGAGTATCTATTATCTCGTCAAATATTTTTTTGCCACTTGCTTTTGCATTTAAATATTTGAGTAAATGTGAGATAATGAAATCTGTATCTGATAACGGCATTGTTGCATAAACTCTTTGTGCTCCGCCCAATTCTTTATACTTTTTCGCAACTTCGAACGAAACTCCCTTATCCGGCAAAAGAACTAGCTCAATCCCCGATTCTTTTAGAACTTTTGCAATTTCTTCAATTTGTTTGTAAAATTTTGCTTTTGGCAATTAGCAAATTGAAATAATAGAATTTGATATCTCCTGGTCCGATTAAAGATACTCTGAGCATAAAATATTTGAAAAGCCAGAAACTTTTATGCATTTCGGATTAACTTAATTTTCAAAAAAACTAAAATTTAAATTCTTAACTATTGACTTTAAATAAAATGGACTTCGTAGCATACCTAAATGAACAAAAACCAAAGATTTGGAAAGAAATCGAGAGCCATCTTCCAAAGGACGGGCCTTTTAATTATGCAGAAGTAGTTTCTGAATATCCTGAACGAAAAGGCAAATATGGACGTGGCGGTCTCGTGCTGTTGTCTTGCGAGGCTTTTGGCGGAGATGTTTCAAAAGCAATTAGAACTGCTGCAGCGATGCAAATTTCAGAAGATTGGCTGTTAATACATGATGATGTCGAGGACAATTCTGAAATGAGGCGTGGAAAGCCAGCACTTCACCGCATTTATGGTACTGAGCTGGCGATAAATGCTGGTGATGCACTGCATTTATTGATGTGGAAAATGCTTTTAGACAATAGAGAACTATTGGGAGAACAAAAAACATTTAGAATTATGGAAGAATTTTATAGATTTTTGGATATAACTGCTCGAGGTCAACACCTTGAGACATATACTACTTTGCACAGATCTCTAGAAGAGCTAGTAGATAAAGATTTTGAAGAGATTGCTTATGGCAAATCCGCAGTTTATACAATTGCAGGGCCTTTACGACTTGGCGCGATAATTGCAGATCAGCCAGAGGAGACTTCACAGAAACTAGACGAGGTAGGAATACCTTTAGGTATAGCATTTCAAATAAGAGATGATATTTTAAACATCGTTGGACAGGGCAATTCTTACGGTAAAGAAATTGGTGGAGATATTTATGAAGGAAAGCGAACCCTCTTGCTTATTCATTTAGTTAAAAACACTCAGGGAGAAGAGCACAGAAAAGTACTAGAGATTATGTCAAAACCCAGGGAAAAGAAAACGGAAAGTGAAGTTGGTTATATAATCGAACTTATGAAAGAAAAAGGTTCGGTAGATTATGCTGAAAAACGTGCCGCAGAACTTGCAAATTTAGCAAAAGAAAATTTCAGAAAATACTTTTCTCATTTGCCAAATAGAGAACTTTTTGAAGCAGCTATAGATTTCTTTGCCCTGAAGCGCCAAGTTTAAATATTTAAACAAAAAAATAATAAATGTGAGAAAATGCCAAAGGAAGAGAAAAAGCCAAGTTTGTTGCTAGCAATTGTGTTTGGTATTATTGGATTTTTTATAGGCTTTTTTGTTTACACTTCAACTATGTTTTTTACAGAGGACGAGAGCACGTTTTTGCCTTTGGCTTTCGTTGGAGGTGCAATAGCTGGATGGTTTACAATTTTTGGTTATACTAAAGGGAAAAAAGTTGAACTTGACGAGAAGACCCTTTTGCTTGTTGGAGGTATTTCGGGCTTTTTAGTCACAGGGGTTTTAAATTTACCAGATATTATTTTGAGCGCAATTTATCACGATTTTCCAGAACAAGTTTTCGATTATGTAGTTTCTGCAATTTTTCACGCTTTGGCTAGCACTGCTGCTGGTGCTGGAACAGCTTATGCGTTTCTGAAAATTAAAAAACCTAGCAAAATTTAGTTTTGGCTAGCAAAAACTTTTAAAAAAAGTTACCATAATTTAGGCCATGGCAAAAACAATTGAAAATTTGGCAAAAGCATTTATTGGGGAAAGCCAAGCGAGAAATAGATATACTATTTATTCTAAAATCGCTAGAAAAGAAGGCTTTGAACAAATAGCAGAGATTTTCCTAATTACGGCAGAAAACGAGCGAGAACATGCGAGCTGGTTATTTAGGCTAATCAATGAATTAAAAAAGAAAAGCGGCGAAAATTTGAACGAAATTAAAGTCGATGCTGTTGTGCCAACAACACTTGGTAGTACAGCAGAAAATTTGAGGGCGGCTATTGCCGGCGAGAACTACGAGTATACAAAGATGTATCCAGAATTTGCAGACATAGCCGAGAAAGAAGGTTTCCCTGAGATTGCTAAGAGGCTAAGAGCAATCGCAACAGCAGAAAAACATCACGAAGAAAGGTATAAGAAAATATTAAAAGAAGTAGAAGCAGGAACTGTTTTTAAGAAAGCCAAAAAAGTATGGTGGGTGTGTAGAGAGTGTGGTTATGTGCACTTTGGAGAGGAGCCTCCAGAAAAATGCCCATCTTGCGATCACGAGAGAAGCTTTTACCAAATTAAGTGCGAAGAGTATTAAATAAAAGGTGAAGTATGTATGACAGTTCAAAAACAAATTTATAAATGTAATATTTGCGGCAACATAGTGGAAGTTCTACATTCTGGAGTGGGTCAACTCGTTTGTTGTGGACAACCGATGGAATTGCTGAAAGAAAAAACAAAAGATGCTGGGAAAGAAAAACATGTTCCTGTGATCGAAAAAACTAAAAATGGAGTAATAGTAAAGGTCGGTTCAACCCCACATCCAATGGAAGAAAAACATTATATCGAATGGATAGAGGTAATCGCTGATGGCGTAATTTATAGAAGGTTTCTAAAACCTGGCGATAAACCGGACACAGAGTTTGAGATAAAAGCAGAAAAGGTCGAGGCAAGAGACTACTGCAATCTTCACGGTTTATGGAAATCGTAAATCAAGAGTAAGGTTTATATAGTCTGGTTTTCTCAAATTTAGAGGGAGGTGCACATGGTTGCAAGATATTTTGTTTTGATGCAAAACAACAAAGATACAGACCACGTATTTACCGGCAGTTCTCCGAGAAGGGCCGCACTAAAAGCTGCAACAAGAGGTTTTACGAACATCGTGTTACGAGAGAGAGGAACAGATAGAATACACGTCTTCAAGGGCGCAAGGAAGAGAGTTGCAGCTCCAGAAAACAGACCAGATTGGCTACCTTCGCAAATTTGGAAGCCGGTTGTTAAAAAGGTAAAATTAGAGCATTTGGAGAAGAAAACTAAGAAAGCGAAGAAAAAGTAAAATTGATTTTTTATTTTTTACTTTTTTGTTGCAAATAAGTTTAAATAAACCCTAATTAAAATTCTGAGAATGAATCTTGAAAAGAAATTGACTCTTTTTTCAGGAATTCTTAAAACAACAATAATTTCTACTTTAGTTATATTTGCGCTAGCAATTTATGAATTTGCATTACCTATTTTTACAGAAGGGCAAACTGAAAGTTATGCTTTTGTTGGTTTGATCGTTTCATTAGTTTATGTGGCTTCTTTTTTGGCAGAAATACCTGCTGGTCTCGCAGTTGACAAGTATGGAAGAGTAAAAATTCTCCTGATTTCTTTATTCGCTCTTTCAATGTTTGCATTAGCTTATTTCTTTTTTGCTAATAATGTCCCACTTCTTGCAATACTTTCTCTTATTTTTGGTTTTGTTGAAGTCGCTTTTTGGGTACCATCGACAGTACTAATTAGGGATTTCAGCCCTAGAAAAATGGTTTCTCAAGCAGAGGGGATTTATTTTTCCATTAGTCAGCTGGGTTGGGTTGCAGGCCCAGTATTGGCAGGACTACTGGCAACAATTTTTTCTTTAAGATTTAATTTTTTGGCAATGTTTGGCTTTTTAGCTGCTGCTTTAATTGCAACTCTTTTGGTATTTGGCCGAAAAACAAAAACTGAAAAAGAACTTATAAGAAGGGAGGAAGGCGGGCACAAACATAAAGCCAGGCTGACTTTGCTTTATACAATTTTTAAAGAATTCATACAATTGCACAAGCATACTAAACATCTTTATGTACTTTGTTTCATACTTCATTTTTGGCTAGCAATTGAATGGGCTTTCGTCCCACTCGCATCTATAGAACTTTGGCACTTTAATGAATTTGGAGCAGGAATTTTGCTTAGTGCAATGATGGCTGGAGAAGGCGCGCTTTACTTCTCATCAGGCTATGTAATGGATAAAATTGGAAAGCGCTACATAATAACTTCCGGCTTTTTGCTCTTATTTGCAGCAACTTACTTTATGTTTTTATCTAATTCTTGGCAAATGTTTGTTTTATTCGCACTTTTGGCAGGTGCGGCAGTTTCATGGGTCATGCCGGGTATAGAAGCGACTTTAACAGAAATAGTACCAAGCAATCTTTATGGAGAAATGTCTGGCGTTTTTGATACATCAAAAGATTTAGGATTGTTGATAGGTCCGTTATTCGGAGGAGTTTTGGCAAGTTATTTCGGAGTTAACATCTTATTTATTACTATTACGATTTTAGCAGGATTTGCAGCACTTTATTCAGGTGCAATTTTCTGGCCAAAAAAAGTTTAAACTGGCTTAGCAATAAGATATTTTGAATTCGCATCTATGATTCGGACATTTATAAAAGAACCTATGGATAATTTTGGCGATTTTAGCAAAATTGGCTTATATGCAAAATTTCTGCCCACAAATCCTCCTTTTGGTCCAAGCTCGTCTATTAGAACTTTGCCTTCCCAGCCGACCCAAACTTTATTTTTCTCAAGTCCAATTTTTTCATAAAGTTTTGTTAGCTCTCTTGAACGAGCTTTTTTGACTTTGCCTGGCAGTTGTTTTAGCTCAGCTGCTCTTGTACCAGGTCTTGGCCAGAATTGAGAAATATTAATTACATCAGGCCTTAGCCATTTTATAAGCGAAATTGTTTTTTTCCAATCTTTCTCTGTTTCTGTTGGATAGCCGCAAATTATGTCTGTGCTAATTGTTAAATTTGGAATTGCTTTTCTAAAATCTGAAATTGTCGCTTTGAAATCTTTTATAGAGTAGGCCCGATTCATGTGTTTCAAAACAACATCACTTCCAGATTGTATTGGGATGTGTAAAAATTTGAAAATTTTATCATTTTGAAAACATTTTATGAGCTTTTCTTTATACTTTATTGCCCATTGGGGATTTAGCATTCCAACACGAACCAAGAAGTCACTATTTATTGAGCAAATTTTTTTCAAAAGCTCAGGTAAGTTACTTTCTCTATCTAAGCCATAAGCGCCACAATCTTGAGAAGTTAGCCAAATCTCCTTACAGCCTTCTTCCAAAGCACTTTTAATTTGAGATAAAATCTTTTCCTCTGAAAAACTAAATATTTTTCCTTTTGCCAGTTTTGTTGCACAAAAAGAACAATTGGATGCACAGCCCGTAGAAATTTGACAAATTTCAATTACTTTATTTTTTCTAATCTTAGGAAAACAAACTTTCTCTAATTTTTTATTTGAGAACCAAACTATTCGCTCACCAGCGGAGATTCGATCGACAGCTTCTACAATTTTATCTTGCTCTGATGGGCCAAGTAAAGAAGCACTCTCTAAAAATTTATGATAATGTTTTATTTGAGGCATGCAACCAGTTACAAGAAGTTTTTTGTCTTTGAATTTTTCAACATCTTTAAGCTCATCAACTTCTACTCTATTTTTTACTACACACGTATTTAATATTATTAAATCAGCATTTTCTGGATTCTGCACGATTTCATGGCCCGCTTTTACGAGCAATCCAGCTATTATTTCCGAATCGGATTGATTAGCAGAACATCCCCAAGTTTTAATGTAGATTTTCATTAATTTAAGCTTCACCTAAAATTTTTAAAACTTTTAAGGTTAAAATATAATTATGAACTTCTAAAATATAATTTTTAATATCTGATTTGTTGTCTGAGTAAACCATGCCTTCAAAATCGCAAATTATTTGTGACTCTGTTTGAGACTTCGGCTTTAGGTAGCCCGCAATTCCAATTTGCCGTGCTTTGTCTAGAGCCCAACAACCTATTTCCTCTGTAAATTCTTTTGAGAGTCCGCTCACATATACTTTTTTTGGTAAAATGTCTTCAAGTTTTAAATCTGGTTCTAGAATTTTTTGGAAATAATTTACTAGAAAGTTCGCAGCAACATAGGTGTTGCAAGGCCAGTTAGGTAAAACAATATTTTCGAGCTTTATGTCTTCTTTATATTTGAAAGCATCATCCATTTGTGACCTAACATATTCTATGTCTGAAACAGGGAGACCTTCTTCTGTAAGTAACCCCAAACTTTTTGCAGTTTTAACTTCGTTAGCCATGTTCGTATTGTGCTAAAGTTTTAATTCTCTTTAACATGTTTGGATGCGTGGACATAAGCTCTAGCAGGCGATCTAAAGCACCCAATTTTATGTGTTTTTCTTTTAGTGCGGCAAGTTCTTCTGGGTCTAGCGTTCCTGATTTGTCTAAGTCGAGCTGTGCTAGATCAGAAATTTCATCGTGTGCTTTGCTAACATCATTTAAGAAGAAAGCTTTGACGCCTTCTGCTTGCTTTAAAGCAGGTTTTGGCAAGCTCGCACTTCCTTTTACGAGTTTAAAAAGCGCAGAGGCTAAATTATGCGGCGAATTGCCTAGTTCGATTGAACCTGCATCTGCATAATACTCTCTAATTCTAGAAGCGTAGAGTACTAACAAGTTTGTTACGAAATAAATTATAAATGCGAAAATGCCAATAATTGCAGCATTTCCTCTTCTATCTCTGGACCAGAACATTGATTGCGCCAAATACCAAGCAATCATAGGAACTACTGAAAGAAGAGTAATTATCACCACATCTTTATGTTTTAAGTGTGATATTTCATGCCCGAGAACAGCTTCTAGTTCTTTTTTGTCTAAAAGATCTAATATTCCTTGTGTGACACAAACTCTTCCGTCAGATTTCCACCTGCCGAAAGCAAAAGCATTGGGAATTTTTAGAGCAGAAATTCCAACTTTTGGCTTTGGTATGCCTGCACGTTCCGCAAGCTTTGCAACCATTCTATGTAATTCTGGTTCTTCCTTTTCATCAACATACCTAACTTGCATTGTCCATTCTACAATTTTTGGACTTACTAAGTATTGGAAAGAAACTAGTGCAATGGCCAAAATTCCGTAAAATAAGAAATTTGTAATGCCTAACAAATAACTTATTGCAGATACAAAAGCATATACAATTGCAAAAAATAGCACTAGCATTAGATACAATCTTATTTTAAGCCAAATCGTGCTTGGCATAACTTCAAGTGTGTTTTGATTTTTAAATATTTTCGCAAATTCCGCTATAAGTGCAATTCGTACACTTCGCAGAACCTAAAAATGGCGGAATTACTTTGCCTGATAAAATTTCTTCTATTTTTGAAATATAATTTTCCACTATTTGTTTACTCGCATCTGTGTATTTTTCTTGCCAAACAACTGTTAAACTATTAGTGTCTCTAACAGCTCCGAATATTGGACGGTCGGGGTTTTTAGATTCTTCGTACGCGTAGCAATAGCCCCAAACTTGTGCTTTTTGTCCGTCCCATACTTTATTGTTTTTTATTGGTTTGTCATCGATTATTACAATCGAATCTCTTTTAATTTGAATCTCATCTATTTCACCAATAAGTTTTTTGCATTCAACTTTTAGACCTCTCATAACAAAAGTCTCTTCAGGCTTCTCTAACGAAACTTCTAGAATCTCTTCAAGAGACATTGGTGTGGCGACCGCTGCATGTTCTGCGTCCAATGCAGCATGTACTTGTTCACCACAAGCCATCGCGTTGCTTTTTACTTTTATTCCAGCAACAAATCTTAAATGAATCTGTCTTGGACAATAATCGTAGCTTTGAAAAGAGCTTATTGGTATTTTGTACTTTCCATCTAAGATTTTCTGAGCATATGTTTTGTACATTATATTTTTTCTGCCAGAAAGTCTAAAAACCCTTTCGGTATAAATTTTAAAGTTTTAAAAAGAGGCGTCTCTGGATAAACTTTTGCTTTTCCGGTTTTTATAGCATAAAATATATACATTTCATTTTTCTCAAACAAGTATAAAATTCCCTGCGCGAACAACATACTTTTTAGCTGCGTCATATCTTGCGTGGTTTCGGATTGTATGTTTTTGTAAGCTGAAAAATAATCTGCAGAATTATTTTCAATCCCCAACTTATTCTTTACATAATAATCTATTGGATCAGGAGATAAGAGCAAATTTATGAAAAACTCTTTCTCAAATGTCTGGTTGTCAAACTCGAGTTTTTCCGGTAAGTCCTGCAAAGCACTCTCATCGAATACAATGATTTTATAGTAACTGTCGTGGTATTCTTCAATTTTAGATTGTTGAAGTTTTGTTAGCTCTGTGGAGTTCAAGAAAACAAGGCTTTTGGTATCTGGCGTGATTTCAAAACCTGCTAGAAAAGTACCTTTACTGGAGAGCAAAATCAAATTTTTGCTTGTACCTAGTTTTTCTTTGAATTCTATAGCATCTTTAACTACTAAATAGCCCCAAATTAAAGGCGCTATTACAAAAATCAAAATAAGCGCGAAGACGATTACGCTCTTTCTTCTCATTTCAAAAAAACATTGCGGATTTTTAAAAATATTTTGGCAAAACTTTTAAGAAGGTAAAAAAAATTTAAATTAATCCCCTTTGTTTTGTATCTATGAAAGCGATTTTGATACCAGGAGCAAATCCAGATGCAGCGAAAAAGCTATTTGCAACAATTAAAGCAAAAATACCAGAGCTAGAATATATAGAGCTGCCATCCGCTTCAGAAGATAGACTCTATAAAGCCAGGCCGGCAGGGGATTTTTTGCTAATTGGCAAGTCAATGGGAGGAAAAGTTGCGTTGGAATATGAGTATAAAGAAAAAGACAGTAAAGGGCTTATTTTGCTATCACCAGCAGTAAGCTTTTTAGATAAATATTCTGTGATTGCAGCAAGAACTTTAATTGTTCATGGAACTTCCGACGAAGTTATTCCATTTGATAATTCGGAGAGGCTGGCAAAAGTAATTAAAGATTCGAAATTAGTAAAAATTGAAAGCGGAGATCACAGCTATAGAGGAAAAGAAGAAGATGTTGCAAAAGCCATTCGGGATTGGCTACTTTCGGAAGGGTTTATTTAATTTTCAAAAACGCGCCTTAGAGTACCTTGCAGATCATAACTTTGAAAAATCTTTTAAATTGGGTTTTATGGTTTAAACTATGGCTGATAAACCAAAATTTAAATTCGAAACTGAAGAAGATAAAAAAGCCTTTTGGCATTCAACATCGCACGTTCTTGCTGATGCTGTCAAAAGACTTTGGCCTGATGTAAAGCTTGGAATTGGTCCAGCAATAGATAGTGGTTTCTATTACGATTTTGATAAAAAAGAGCCATTTACCCAAGAAGATCTACGCAAAATAGAAGCTGAAATGAAAAAAATAATTAAAGAAAATTTAGAATTTAAGCAAGTTCTTTTAAGCAGAGATGAGGCAAAAAAATTATTAAAAAACGAACCTTATAAGTTAGATCTTTTAAAAGAAATTCCTGAAGAAAAAGTATCTTTTTACCAACATGGCAAATTTATTGATTTATGCAAAGGGCCTGTGATTAAGTCAACAGGCCAAATTGGAGCTGTAAGACTTCTAAGTATTGCAAGTGCTTATTGGAGAGGGGATCCAAAGCAGCCGATGCTGCAAAGAATTTATGGAATTAGTTTTCCTACTGAAAAAGAGCTCGCAGATTACTTAAAAAAACGAGAGGAAGCAGAAAAAAGAGATCATTCAAAACTTGGCCCACAGCTCGAGCTTTTCCAAATTTTCCCAGAATCTATTGGTTCTGGGCTACCAATATTTTTACCAAAAGGGGCAATTTTGAGAAGAATAATAGAAGATTTTTGGAAAGTAGAGCATGAAAAGAGGGGCTACCAATTTCTTTATACAATGCATATCGGGCGAAAGTCTCTTTGGATTAGATCTGGACATTGGGCAATGTATAAAGACTCGATGTACCCGCCAGTAAAAATTGATGAAGAAGAATATTTGCTTAAACCGATGAATTGTCCATTCCACATTCATGCCTTTTTGTCAAAGCCAAGAAGTTATAGAGAACTTCCAATAAAGTACTGTGAGCTAGCAACAGTTTATAGGTATGAGGCAAGTGGCGCGCTTCATGGGCTTACTCGCGTGCGAGGATTTACTCAAGATGATGGACATATCTTTTGTTCACCAGATCAAATAAAAAATGTTTTGGCTGAGACAATAGATTTCAATCTTTATATGCTCAAAGCCTTTGGTTTCAAGGACGAAGAAATAAAGGCAAGACTTTCGCTAAGAGATCCAAAAAGTGAGAAATACTTAGGTGATGCAAAAATTTGGGAAACTGCCGAAAGTGCGCTACGCGAAATTTTGAAAGAAAAAGGTATGAAGTATCATGAGGGAATTGGCGAAGCCGCCTTTTATGGGCCAAAAATTGACTTTTTAATAGAAGATGTTTTGGGTAGAGAATGGCAATGTGGTACTGCGCAGCTAGACTTCAACTTGCCTGAGAAATTTAACCTAACTTATAAAGGCGCAGACAATGCTGAGCATAGAATTGTTATGATACACAGGGCATTTTTAGGCTCTATAGAGCGATTTATGGGTTTGCTAATAGAAAAGTATGGTGGAGCATTCCCTATTTGGCTAGCGCCAGTTCAAGTCAAAATTTTAAGTTTCACAGATCGAAATATTCCTTATGCAAAGAAAGTAGAACAACAACTGAGAGAAGCAGGCATAAGAGTCGAAAGCAATTATGATCCAGAAACAGTTGAATATAAAGTTCGCCAGGCCGAAATAGAGAAGGCACCATACATTGTTGTATGCGGCGATAAAGAAGAAAAAGCGAACACTCTTGCAGTGAGGCCCAGAGGGCAAAAGCCAAAATTCGGAGTGAAAATTGAGGATTTCATAGAACAAATTAAGGAAGAGATTGCTGAAAGGAAATAAATTTAGAACTTTTGAATCGGCATTAATTTTAAATTCAATCTATCTTAATAATTTTTTCCCTAGAGTGGAGACCTCTAATAATTTTGACTTTTGATTTGAAATGCTTGGTAAGAAATTTCAAAAGTTCTATGTTTGCCTTATTTTGTTCCGGAGGAGCCGCAACTGCAACTTCTAATTTATTTTCGTTTTGAGACAAAATTTTTGTTTCACTCGCGTTCGGCTTAATTTTCACAGTTACAATTTTCATAAAAAATTTAAACACCAGTTTAATAAAAAATTTATGTTGGGGTCTACAAAATGTATGTGCTTCATAGCTATTTTGTTTCTGGCAATTTTATCTTTGAGTGGTTGCGTGCAAGTTAAAAAAGAAAAAAGTTGTCAAGAGTTAATTTCTGAACTACCAAGTGAGGTTGAAGCCGCAAAGAGTGCAAGATCTTTTCAAGTTGCGCAAGTTATCGACGGTGATACGCTTTTGCTGGCAGACGGCCGGAAAGTTCGCTTATTGGGCATAAATGCGCCGGAAAAAGGAATGCTATTTTCGGATGAGGCAAAGAGCTTTTTGGAAAACCAAACTCTAAACAAAAAAGTTTATTTGTTAAGAGACCCAGCAGTTGGAGATAGGGACAAATATAACAGGTCCTTGCGCTATGTATTTACAGAGGACTCTTTTGTAAATGCAGAGTTGCTTAGGACCGGCTTAGCAACACTTTTTGTAACAGATCGAAGTGAGCGCTATCAAAAGTTATTTTCTTGTTTAGAAATAGAAGCAAAAGAAAACAAAAGAGGACTTTGGTCTAGCATCGAAAGCTACCCAATTGAAGTAGAGGTCAGCTATGATGCTCCTGGTAATGATTCTGAAAATTTAAATGGCGAATTTGTTATGATTAAGAATTTTGGAAACCAAACAATCAATTTAACTGGCTGGAAAATTAAAGATGAAGCAACACACATTTATACATTTGGTTCGGTGCTGTTAAAACCAAATAGTTCTATAAAAATTTACTCGGGCTCTGGCCAAGATAGTGAAAGCGAACTTTATTGGAATTCCACAATACCAATTTGGAACAATGATCACGACACTATTTTTTTGTTTTCTCGCTCTGGTGCACTTGTTTTTTGGCTTTCTTTTCCTTGATGTAAGGATATCTGTTTATGTGCCCACAACTTTTACATATATATTCGACAGCTTTTAACTTAGAATTAATTCTAACTTCTAAATTTTTTCCAGGCTGTAACCAAGTATAACATTTGTGGCAAAATTTTCTTCGTTGCTCTCTGGAAAATCTTAAGTTGTATTTCATTGCAAGCTTTCTGGCTAAAAATAAATACCTTGTTGCGCGTTCTAAATTTCCTGATTTAGCAGCATCTTCAGCTTGTCGAAAAAGAATAGCTATTCTTTCAGAAGCAATTTTTTTCCAGGCGTGTTTTAACATTGTAAAAGTGCTAGCAGCTTTCCGCTCTTCCCGCCTGTTCGGCAGTACAAAGCGAAACGTTGCCGGGATTCACTTCCGTGTTCGGAAAGGGTACGGGTCTTGCCCCGGCACTTTGACCGCTAGCAAATATTTTTTGTAAAATAGCATTTTTAAATATTGCGCTTAGCACAAGATATAAAAAGGAAGATTCTAATAATAAAACATGGCCATTAAAATAGCTCCTGTAGAAACTATGCCAAAAATGCCGAAAGCAATCGATGCAAGTTCTATTCTAGCAGATGATACATTAATACCGCATCTTAAAAGAACAACAAGTTCAAAGAAAACAAGTTTGATTTTGAAAGTTAAGCCCAAAAAAGGAGCTACAATAATCGTAGGATTCCCAGGTTTCGGCTATGTAGCTACAATTGCAGCAGAATACTTAATTGACCATTTGAAAACTCATTCCATCGGAGAAATTTGGTCTCCACAGCTACTTCCAGCAGCTTTTGTACACGAAGGTCGAGTAATAAAGCCCATAGAGATTTTCCACAATGATAAATATAACATTGTTCTAATCGAAGCGCTGAGCAATATTTCTGGATTAGAGTGGGAAATTGCAGATGCTGTTTTAGAGCTGTATAAGAAAATTTCTGCGAAAGAGCTCATTTGTATCGAAGGAGTTAGTGCGCCGCCAACAAATAGCGAGCCACAAGCATTTTACTATTCCAATGGTGTGCCGAATAAGAAATTCGAAAGTTTAGGTCTAAAACAAATAAAGGATGGAGTTATTTTTGGAGTTGCAGGTTCTTTGTTGTTAAAAGTCAGAAAGGATATTAATGCAAGCTTTATTTTCGCCGAGACTCATAGTGATCTGCCAGATAGTCGAGCCGCGGCAAAAGCAATTCAAGTTCTAGATGGCTATTTGAACTTACGCATACCTTATGAGCCTTTGTTAAAGCGAGCTGAAGAATTTGAAAGAAAGCTACAAGAGCTTGTAAAGAAAGCACAATTTGCAGTTGCTACAAAGAAAGAAAAGGAAGCAAAGCTGCCTTATATTGGTTGAATTGCTCAAAAAAAGTAGTTGGATGTTTTAATTAAATGCTAAAAAGCTCTTTAACATTTTGATTTGTGCGCTCTATTACTTTTTCTTTCGGAATACCTTTTATTCTAGCAAGCTCTTCGGCTACTAAAGCTATGTTTGCAGGAACGTTTCTTTGTCCTCTAACTGGTGCTAGAACTGGAGAATCTGTTTCTAAAATTATGTTTTCCATTTTAAGGTGGCGTGCCAAGTCTTGTTTTTGTTTTGAATAAAATATGCTAGTACCTATTGATATGTAATAGCCTCTTGCCATTGCTTTTTGTGCCTCTGTTAAAGTTCCTGGAAATGCATGAAGCAAAACTTTTTCCATTTTCTCTTCAAATAAAAGCTCGAGAACTTCTTTTGAAGCCCATCTCGAATGCACATTGACCGGCAAATCAAGCTCTTTTGCCAGAGACAAAAGTGTTTGAAAAAGCTTTATTTGAGCATTCCAAACTTCTGGCTTTTGCCTTCCAGTTTTAATTAGGAATTTATCTAGACCAATTTCTCCGATGCAAATCGGTTTTTGGCTTTTAATCCACTTTAGCTCTTCTTCTAAAATGTCCTCTTCAATTTTATCTGCGAATTCTGGATGTATTCCATAGCCGGAATACCAAAGACCTTTGTATTGCTTTTCAAGTTCAGCAATCTTTCTATTGCTTTTTGGATCTTCGCCAACGACAAGAATTCCCCAAAGGACTTTTTTAGCATCAGAAATTACTTTATCTCGATCTTTATCAAAGCTTTCATCATAGAGGTGGCAATGCGCATCAAAGGCTTTCATTTTATGAGTGCCCCCGGCAGGGATTGGACCTGCGACCTTCTGCTTACCAACGCATTGGTTCCGCAAAGAACCTTGCGATACGAGGCAGACGCTCTACCACTGAGCTACAGGGGCGTCTATGGCTTCTTCATAGTGTATCGCGTAGCGATACGCTCAAATGCCAGTCTGTTTTCAGCTGGCGAGATGCTATACCAGCTGAGCTACAGGGGCGTCTAATTGAAAATCAAATTATCTTTTAAATCTTTATTCTCTGTGTTTGATTAAACTTTAATGATTTCATAGGGTGTAGAAAGAAGTTCGGATAGCTCTTTTAGGCTCAATTGCCTTGAGTGCCCTTTTGTTTTTTTAAAGACGGGACATTGGTTTTTGGCTTCGCCAGGTTCCTTACAGATATTTTCTCTATAACAGCGAGGTCCGATTTCTTTCTGGCCAACCTCAGAAAGATAATTTGTAATGGCTAGCCCTTGCTGTCTTATTTCCCATTGCGATGCACCACAACATCTCGCGTAAGAAAGCTCTTTTAGCGCGTCCATGTTGAGAGTTTCTATTTTGATATTTGCAACTTGGCCCAAAAGAAGAAAATATGTAAATTCTGGATTTTTCTCGCGCAAAAGTTCTTTTTGTATCTCAACAGCTTTTTTTGCTAAACCTAAATATTCCTCTTTCAGCTCTTTTGAAAAAGAAGGGGGAACTACAAATTCTGCTCTGCTTGCTATATCTTCCAAAGAGCCAACATGGCAAAGTAGCTGTCTTTGCCTAACAAGTTGAGCAAGCATAGAAAGGCTCCCCTTTGTTTCAATAATTTTTTCCGAAGATTCTGTGTCTGAGAGACCTTCCCAAAAATGCCAAACATATTTGGGCTTTTCCGGCTCTAATATGTAGCCGAGTTCCTTTATTTTGTTTGCTAGTATGTTTCCTATTTTTTGAAGCTCGGGAAGTTGCGAGGATTTTAGAATTTCAGAAAGTTTTCCAATATATCTCGGTGAGCTGCTAAAAACTATTCTTGTTGATATTCCCTCTGGCAAAAAATAGCGAGCATCTTCTATGGGAACTCCTTGCGCAATTGCACTTTGGTATAGCTGAAAAGTGCTCTCTAAAAATTCTGGCCGATTTTTAATTTCTTCACAAAATTGATCTTTTTCAATTTTAACGTGTCTTAGCGAGGTTTCTATTCCAGCGCAGTATATTAAGTTCTGGATATTTATATGAGCCCAAAAATAAAGCGCAGCTAGTCTTGTCAGCCTTTCTATTGCATAACTTGGCGATGTAAACTCTTCGGGTATTTTATGACCGAAAGAAATAACTTTATTAGTTAGGGTTTTGGCTTCTTCTATGTTTTTCTTATATTTTTCCCAAATTTTTAGAATTGGTTCTTTGGACCTAGACGCTTCAATTGCAGTTGCAGAAATTGCAATCGGAGGGCCGTCTAACATATAAATTTCCATTAGTGCTCTCAAGCTCTAATTTCTTTTAAATATTTGTTCACTTTCTCAAATATCTAGAACAACTTGAGCTCTCCAACCCTTTCCTTTTTTCTCTTGAAGTTCAAATAAGTGCCAAGTAGCAGCTTTTACATCAGCTTTTAACTTATGTTTTTTCCAGTCAATTGGCTCGCCGCTTAACTCAGCAACAAGTTTCCAAAGTTGGTTTTCTTTTTTTACATTTACTTTAAATTTTGAAAAAAGTAAATAATCTGCATCTTTGTAATAAACAAGTTCGTTTAGAAAATCTATTAATAAGTTGTTTAAGTCTTTGTTCTGTAGTTTTATTAATTTTTGGACTTTTGGCTTAATTGTACGCAAATCAGCCATTGTTTCTGCTAATGCAAGAGCACAGTTCTTAAATAACTCATTAAGATTTTTCCCAAAAGCCTCGAAAGCAACATCTGCAGTTACCAAGTTTTCCAAAAACCTATAGCCAAGCTCTTTAGCCATTGCCCTAAAAAATTTATAAACATACAAATATATAAATCTCGCGCCGGCGTCGCCTAACCCGGTATGGCGCGAGCCTTGAGAGCTCGTCCCGCAAGGGATTGCAGGTTCAAATCCTGCCGCCGGCGGTTTGGCTAAGCAGACTTATACTGATTTCTAAAAGTAAAAACCATACAATCTAAGGCTTACTTGCCAAAGAAAATGGGATTATCTTTCGGGTCCCACCTGCCATGTACTGTTACACTTGAGTTGTATGTATATGGGTCTTCCAAAGCATATGCTGCTAAATTTGCATAAAAGTCACGAGGGCCAGTAGTGTTTACAAGTAGCGAGAAAGTTCTAGCTGTTCCACCTGCTAATGGAAATTGATATACAATGGGTGTGTCTGGACCACCACTGCCTAATATGTCGTTTTGCTTATCAATGCAACCACTAACATTAAACAATATAAGATTACTCTCATTCGAAGTTATGTTTAAAACAACATTTGCGTCTCTACCAACTTCAAAGACCATAAAATTATGACAGAAATAGCCCTTGGTTGGGCCATATATCCAATTTGGATTTGATGGATAAATATTTGGATAATATACCGCTTTGATTTCGTGCCCTGGTGCTGGCGACGGCGCTGGAGTCAGCCCATCTTTCAAAGTTGTAATATGAATTTCCTTCGCGGCAACAAAAGGCACACAAGCCATTACTGTCGCTAAAATCAACAATCCAACCCAAACCTTTTTGTCCATATTATAACTATGTTTTAAAAGTATTTAAACCTTTTTGACTGGAGATTTGCTTTGTGCACATAGATATTAAAACCGAAAGTTTTAATAATTAAGGTGTAGTAAATAATATGTGGGTAAGACCAAGTAGAGTCGTGTACCGGATGGTGCACTTTATTTTTCTCTGCTTGGGTCCACATTTTTATTTCCAAAGTAATATGTTGTCTTTGTTTACAATCTTATTTTCTATAATTTTATAATAATACTCGTCATCGAAACTATATTTTCTGTTGATACTCCATGCTATAAAATCTATGACTTGCAATTCTTCAGAGGCGTAAGACGGTTTGTGAAAAATTCCTACTGGTAGATTATGATTTTTCGTTTCTATTATGTTTTGAATATAATGATTAAAATCCTCTCTAATTAAACTGTTTGTGTGTTTTTTGTCGATTGTAATTATGAGTTTGCTTAAGTTTTTTGCACGCGTTATTCTATCTATAAGCTGACCACACAAATAATTGTACAGTTTGTCTTTGACCTCGTATAGCCGTGACAAGATTTTTGATTTGTCTACTACAACCGCAAATATTTCGCAATTTGAATTTTTAATTTCTTTAAGAACGTATTCTCTAATCGTCCTTTTTGAATTATTTGCTTTTATTTCTGGCAACTCTTTAATTTTTTTCTTTAACTTTTTCTGTCTTAATTTTTTGATTATTCTTTTTAATGTGGTGGGATTGCTTGTCATAATTGCGGCGATAACAAAGTATTTTGAGCCGCGCATCCCCAAGTCTCCGCTTTCATCGATAAAAACATAATAGGCCTCCGGCATTTTTATAGATTTTAAAATTCTTTTCATAAACATTATGAAAGTAGATTGGAAAGGCACGTCCAAAAAGAGGTAGGGCAAAATGAAATAAGTTATTGGCGTAACGCTTTTAAAGCTAGGAACGTGAAATTGAGTTATGTCGCATACGAAGAAAATTGGTGCTGCAGGCAGATTCGGCGCAAGGTACGGCTTAAAGATAAGAAAAGCCGTAGCAGAAATAGAGGCAATACAACGTGCAAAGCACAAATGCCCGATTTGCCTAAAACTAACCCTCAAAAGGATTGCTTGTGGAATTTGGCAATGCAAGAACTGCAAGACCAAATTTGCAGGCCATGCCTATGAGCCTGGCTTAGACAAGGCTTTGATTATTCAAAAAGAGCTTTGAGGTGAGATATGGGTTATAAGTGCTTTTATTGCGGCAAAGATCTTCCTGATGTAGACATAAATAAAAGAATAATTTGTCCATTTTGTTCTGCAAGAGTTCTTTTCAAAGTCCGACCAAAAGGAATTATTAAGAAAGTTAAGGCGAGATAATGTACGCTGCAGAAATTCGCATTTCAGGCGAAAAGGCATTTTTGAAAGCTTGTGCAGCTTCTTTAGAACCAGAAGCGCAATTTAGCACTGATAGAGCAAGCTATCAAATAAAACTAAACTCAGACCTAAAAATTAAAATAGAAGCAAAAGATGCAATTGCTTTTAGAGCAACGGTAAATAGTCTTTCAGGCCTTTTGGCTACAGCCGAGCAAGCTTGGAAAGCCGAAGAACATAAAAAGGCAAAGGAGTAATTTTGAAAATGGCAGAAAAAGAAGATTTGCAAAACAAATTTCAAGAATTCCAGCTGTTACAGCAAAGGCTGGCTCTTTTTGCAACACAAAAGCAACAGTTACAGCTTCAGCTTGCAGAGCTCGAACATGCGCTAGCAGAACTTAACTCTGCAAAACCACCAGTATATGAGCTAGTTGGCGAGATTTTAGTTGAAAAAAGCCCAGAAAATCTAAAAAAGAGCTTACAAGAAAGAAAAGACGACATAGAACTAAGAATTTCTGCTATAGAAAAGCAAGAAAATAAAACAAAAGAAAAAGCACAAGAACTACAAAAAGAACTTTCTGAAAAACTAAAGTTAGAAAAAGCTTAAAAATTTATTTTAAAAAAGAAAGTTATGTCCTCGCTTGACGACGCGCAGGAGTTACTAAAAGCACTTCTTCAAGATAGCAGCATTTCCAAATCTATTCATGATGTTTTAGAAGAAATTTATGAGAGTTTAAACGATAAAAAAGATATTGAAGTAAAAATTAGTTCTGCTTTACAAAAAGTAGAAGAACTTTCAACAGATGCAAATTTAACAGCAGATGTGCGAACACAAATTTGGTCTTTGAGCACGCTGCTAGAAAACGCGCTGAAAGAGCTGTAAAATATATTTACTAAAGAATACAAAGCTTTATATTTGAAATTTTCGAGTTTTAACAAAGGTGATCGCTATGCCACTACTGGATGGGTTGAAAAAAATATTCACTACAAAGGAAGCAAATGCAGAGTTGCACGAAGATTATGTCGAGCTAGAAGCAGAAGTTAAAGACAAAAGTTCAAAAGTTTTGGTAAGACCGTTTACACTCACACAGTATGATGATATAAAAGATATTTTGCAAGCAATAAGAGAAGGTACAACAATTTCAGTTGTTGATATTGGACCGCTAAAAGATAAAGATTTATCTGAACTAAAGAGAGCAGTTGACAAAATTAAGAAAACTGTAGAGGCTAATGGCGGAGACATCGCTGCTTTCGGAGAAAACTTTTTGCTAGCTACGCCAAGCTTTGCAAAAGTTTGGAGACGCTCAGAAGTCCAACCTCAACAAAGTCAAACTCAAGAACAAGAAAAAGAAGATATTGAGGAACTTTAATTTTTTCAAATTTTTTTAATAGATATCTTTTTAAATAGAGCGCTCTTTTTATTTTTAGGAGGTAAAAATGGCGGTAGATCCAGGAGAGCTAATTATTTGGGCAACCGTATTAGGTCTTTTAGTTGGAGTAATTTGGAGTTTGAAGTATTTAGTGGTTTTGGATAGAAGACTCGAGAGAATGGAAGAACACATGGATAGAATTTTACACAAGTTAGAAAGACCTTTAGAAAAATTAGAAAAGTCTAGACGCTAATGCCTTTTTTTCTTTTTAAATTATCTGGGGAATCGATTGAACTAGGTTTGCAAGAGCTAGGAGCGCTGCTTTGGCCAAAAAAGCTAGAGCTTGTTGAGCAATTTGGATCCTTTGTTCTTGCAAAAGCGAAAATTAGTGAGCAAGCTTTGAAGAGTACTTTAGAGCGAAGTTCTTTTATTAAGTTTGCAGCATTAGTTGTTAGAAAGCTAAATAGCCTTTTACTTGAAGAGCTTAGCAAAGTTAATTGGTCTTTTGTCGAATCTCCATTTTGTGTTAGAGTAATTAATTTGACAGAGCATGGGCCTTTAAGTTTAGAAGCAAAACTAGCAGCACCAATTTATGACTATTTATGGCATCACAGAGGTAAAATTCCAAAAGTTTCTTTGAGCGCACCAAAAACCATTGTGTTGTTTTTAATAAGAGAAAAAGACATTTTTGTTTGTAAAAAGTTTTGGGAAAGTAAAAAAGGAAAATTTGCAGGTAGAGAGCCGGCTCAAAAACCAGTTTTCCACCCAACGTCTCTAAAGCCAAAGCTAGCCCTTTTGCTCGTAAATTTATCCAGAGTTAAAAAAGGGCAAAGTTTACTTGATCCTTTTTGTGGTACTGGCTCTGTGCTTATAGAGGCTGGCTTGATAGGGTGTAAGCCAATTGGCATCGATTTAGATGAAAAAATGATTTCTGGTGCAAAAACAAATTTAGATTTTTATGGCGTCAAAGCTAAGTTGCTTGTTGGAAACGCGCTTGAACTTCAAAAATATTTTAAGCCAAATTCTATAGATGGGATTGCAACAGATCCGCCTTATGGCAGATCTACAAAAATTGGTGCTAAAAGCCTAAATGCGCTATATAAAGGTTTTTTTAGCTCAGCATTTAAAGTTTTGAAAAAGGGCAAATTTCTCTCTATTATTTATCCACATTATGTTCCTGCCAAAAAATTTATAGACAAGGCGAAATGGTCTGTTGTTTTTGAAACTCAAATGAAAGTTCATGGTGGGCTAACTCGAAAATTTTTAGTGCTTCAAAAGCGCTAACAGCGGCTATGCCAAGACTTTTAAATATGTTCGCTCTTTTAATTTCATGTCTGAGTTTGTAAAACATACACCAGAAAGACTTAGAAAATATAGAAGGGCTGGCTACAGGATAGTAGGTCCCAATCAGCATACAGGTGTTGAGATTTGTAGGTGGGCAAAATCTGTTTTGAGAGGGGGAAGAAATTGCTACAAAGGAATTTATGGTATCGCTTCTCATAGGTGTTTGCAAATGTCGCCTTGTATAGATTTTTGCACTTTTAGTTGTCAATTTTGTTGGAGGTCTTTTGGCCCAAATAGAGCGAAAGCATATCCAAAATGGGATAGTCCAAAAGAGATTTTAGATGCAGCAATTGCTGCACAGCGAGAACTTCTTTCTGGGTGGAAGGGTAATCCGAAGTGTGACAAAGCGAAATTTGAAGAAGCGATGGAGCCAAAACATGTTGCGATTTCTCTCGATGGCGAGCCAACACTTTATCCTTATCTTGCAGAGCTAATTCAAGAAATTAAAAGCAGAGGAATGACAGCTTTTTTAGTTACAAATGGAACTATGCCACAAAAGCTAAAAGAGCTTCTTGAGAAAGGCGCAGAGCCAACAAATCTTTACATTTCTGTTTATGCTACGAATCCAAAAGGCTATGCTGAAATTTGTAGGCCTGCAATTCCAGATGCTTGGGAAAAAGTTCTCAAGTCACTTGCTTTGATGAAAGAGTTCAAAAGCGCGAGAACTATATTTAGAATGACTTTGGTTAAAGGTCTAAATTTAAAAGATCCTGAAGGTTGGGCAAAGCTAATTAATTTAGCAGAGCCGCAATTTGTCGAATTTAAGGGCTATACATGGGTTGGCGAATCTAGAGCTAGACTTAAAGCTGAGAATATGCCGACAATGGCCGATTTAGAAAATTTTGCAAAAGCTCTTTTGCCGCATATTGGCTATGAAATTATCCACAGAGACTCTGTAAGCCGAGTTATAGTATTTAAAAAGAAAAATATTTAAAAAGGGCCAAAGCCTAAAAATTTAGGAGGGAGGCACTTTGGTCGGAGTTAAGTCTGCTAAATTTAGCTCAACTGTAAAATCGAACAATACGCTTGAAAAGCGAAACATTGGCCTATTAATTTTATTCACTTCACTTTTTGTAGCATTTGTAGCTTTTTTATACCTCTTTAATTCTAATTCTACAACTTTAAATTTCTCCCAGCCATTAGCCAATGCGCATTTAGATGGTGCTGTGACTGTAAACGGTATTAGTTGGGAGCACCATTTAGTGATTTCTGCAGATCCTTCGCAACAGCAAATACGCGCTCATATCACCTTTGATAAATATAAGCCGAGTTCTTGTCGAGACGGCATTTATGTAGAAACGGCTGATGGCCAGCCCGTTCCTTTCAGCACCGAAAATGAGCTTTATGAAGACGGACTTTGTAAGGAAACTGATGTTGTTTTTAAAAATTCTCTAAGTGGGCCAGCAAAATTTGAAATTCAAAGTGAGCAGCCGTCTCAACAATATATTATTTATTACGGGCTTGTTAGCACCGAAACTACTAGCACACAACAAAGTATTCAATTTGAAACGCTTGGAATAACGGGCTGCACAAATATAACAACTTCAGGCGTTTATACTTTGGACAGAGATATTCAAGTAAGTGGTTATGTGGGACCTTGCATAAACATTAATGCAAGCAATGTAGTTTTAGATGGCCAAGGCCATAACATTTCTTGTAGCGGCCTTGACTGCGGCACAGCAATAAGAGTTTATCCAAGCATGCTACCTTTGTCGAACGTTTCTATTAAAAATATTAATTTCAATGGTTGGACTACAGCAATTGACTTTTCGGCTTCTAGCGGCGAAATTAGTGGAAATGTGATTTATGGGCAGGGGACTGGCGTGTCTGTTCGCGGTAATAATATTAATATCTCTAGCAATAACATTTCAAGTAATCAAATAACACTGAAATTGTTAAGTACTAGCAACGTTAATGTTAGTGCAAATAGCTTTACCTCCTACGGCGATGGCGGCGTGAATATTTTTGTTAATGATTCTAATAATTGTTTCTTCGAAAATAATTTTGTAAGTGGAAGATCCTTGACATTTGAAAATACAAATAACACTTTTTTAGAAAATGTTGCTTTGTCTGGAAATTTAGTGTTTGAAAATACAAATAACGCTTCTTTAGAAAACATTACTTTGCTTGGAAATTTAGTTGTAAACGAGACTACTGGCTTTAACGGAACGAACTTCGCTTTAGATTATGCAAATATTAGCAGCATAAGTGGTGCTGATTTTGTAATAAATAGAATTGGAATCGAAAGCGTTCCAGAACCACCACTAGCCGAGTTGAAAAATATTAGCGTATTTGTTAATGCTACCAATATCACTCAAAATTCCTGGCTCTTTTTAAACCTCACTTACCCAGAACCTGAATTTGATGAGGGAACTTTGATTTTTGCACGCTATAATGGCTCTTGGGAATTAAATTGCTCTGCATTTTCTAGTTTTTGCGAAATCGATAAAACAAATAATATTATTTCGGCTAATATAACAGACTTTGGAAGCTTGTTTACTCCTTTAGGAGGCGCTTATTTAATTTATGATTGTACCAATCTCGATACTCCAGGCTATTATTATTTGATGAACGATTTGGTGTGTGGGGGCGGAATTAATATAGAGTCTTCAAACATTATTTTGAATGGTTTAGGAAAATATATTGCTTGTTCTGGCAATGGCAACGCTGGAGCACTAAATATTGTTCAAAGCTTATCTAATTTAACTGTATTTGATATTGTACTTGGTGCAGAAGATCCTATATCTTCTTGTGGCTACGGTGTTTATGTTACTTATGGCAATACTCTTTATAATTCTACATTGCAAAACCTTACAACAAAAAGTCCAATTTACAGTGGCTTGGCTCTATGGGAAGGAGATAACATATCAGTTTATTATTCAAATATTTCTGGGGTTTCTTGGACTCAATACGCAGTTGTTGGATATGTTAACAATAGCCAGTTTATTGGAAACCTCATTCACGACTGCATAGATCTTGTAGATATAACCGGAGATAATAATTTGTTTATTGATAATTACTTTTGGAACCCAGCTGAGCCGTTTGGATCTTTTTGGCATGATTTTGTAAGGCTCGGCGGAAATAACAATAGTGGCTATGAAAATACTTTTGAATACCTTGACAGAATAGTTAAATTTAACTTTTCGCAAAGTGGGAATGTACAATTTAGATATTTGAATACCTCTAACCTACCGCCAGATCCGAGTGGTTTGAGGAACATAAGTGGAAAATACTTAAACATCTCTGGAGCTGGCTGGCTTTATTTGGCTTTAGGCTATTCTGATAAAGATATAGAGAACATCTCAGAATCGTCGCTTAGGATTGCTAAATATTCAGACAACGGCATTTGGTATACTAACTGTGAAGACTTTTCTAGTAGTTGTGGTGTTGATGTGGATAATAATGTTATTTGGGCGAACATAACCAATTTTGGAAGCGTATTTGTGCCTCTCGGCAACACAAGTATTCCTGTAAGCGATTGTATGAATATCACAGACAGCGGAAATTATTATTTAACAGGAGATTTGCTTAATAAAGCTGTAGATATTTGCATTAACATAAGTGCTCCTAATGTTTTCTTTGATGGCCGCGGATATAAAATAGACGGAGTTGATGTTGGCAAAGGGATTGGAATTTACCAACCATTTGCTCCTGTAACTGTCTATAATGTAGAACTAACCGATTGGAATGAAGGAGTTTACATAGCCGGAGGATCAGGGATAACTTTAGATAAGTTATCAATTCATGATAATGTGTATTATGGCATTCATGGAGAAAGCGAAATAGCAACTTTGAATAGCCCCGTCATAAATAATTCACAGATATTTAATAATCGGCAAAACTGGGAAACCGTTGGAGTTTACTTAGCGGGTGCTGAGATCTTTTTGGAAAATAATAACATATCTATGAATTCACAAGGACTTAAAATAAGAGGCGGAGTTACAATTTTTAACACCACTTTTTATAATAATACTGGTTACGATGCTTATTTCAATCGGTCTTCTGGTTCTGGAGACCTTGTCGATTTTGGTTCGGCTCAAGTAAACTTTGAATTTGATTTCGACAATTCAAACTTATCTATCAAAGGCATTTTTGACAATTTACCTGCAGACCCTGAAAATTACACAAATATTAGTAAATATCTAAATATTACTGCAGACGGTTCTGGCTGGCTAAATTTGGGTATGCTCTATAACGATTCCGATCTTAGAGGAGATATAAAAGAACATACATTGCGCATTGCACGTTACAACGATTCTGGATGGGAAAAGAGATGCAGTTCGTTTGCAAATAGCTGTGGAGTTGACACAGTCAATAACTATGTTTATGCAAACATAACTGATTTTGGAAGCATATTTGCCCCTCTAGGACAAATACAAGAAGCAGGCGTTTGTAATTGCAGCAATTGCACAGATTGCATGAATAAGCTAAATGATCCTTCTTGCACAGAAGTTCGCCTGAACACGAGCATCTATGACCAAGCAGGAACATGCATTGACAATCCAGAAAACTTCAGTAACAAAATTTTTGACTGTCAAGGGTATACAATTGATGGGGATGGTGCAGGAAATGATTATGGAATTTATTTAAATGATGTGAATGGGTATAAAAATAATGATACAATTAAAAATTGTATAATTACTGATTTTGACTTTGGAATCGAACTGTACAGCTATCGAGGAGAAAATGGCTATCCAGAAAATGTTCACAATAATAGCATTGTGAATAACGAAGTAAAGAATTGTGGTCACGGCATTGATTTACACTACGCTCCAAATAATGTTTTGGCTAACAACATTTTGAATAATAATTTGATTGAAGGAATTGCTTTAATAAGCTCTTCAAATAACAATATAACCAATAATACTGCAAATAGTAACTTGTATGGTATTTATTTACAATCTTCCTCAAACAACACTATAATCGATAACGTAGCAAATAATAGCTGGAAGGGAATTTATGTATATTACTCAGATTATAACTTTTTAACTAACAACACAGCAAATAACAACGATCTCGGAATTCACATACACGCTTCTAACAACAACAATTTAATCAACAATACCGCGAATAACAATCGTGAAGGAATCGAATGTTTAACTCCTGCCTCCAACAACAATTTAATCAACAACACAGCAAACAATAATACAAATTATGGAATTTATTTATATCAAGCTTCAAACAACACTCTAACCAACAACACAGCGAATAACAACAGTTATCACGGAATTTATTTATATCTTTCAGACTATAATACTTTGACCGATAACTTAGCTGTCAATAATAGTTTCAATGGAATTGATATAAGTTTCTCGTCAAATAACAATTTAACTAACAACACAGTAAGCGGTAATAACTACGGAGTTTATTTCGGCCCATCTAATAGCAATGCAAATGTAATAGCTAACAACACACTAAACTTGAATAATTATGGCTTTTACCTGGAAAGTTCCAACTATAATAACTTTACTTTCAACAACATAACATCTAATACCATAACTGGAATTAGTATTTCCGGCTCTACTGGAAATTACTTCGAAAATAACTCCGTAATTGGGCCGCAACAAAATGGAATTTACATAGATGGCTCAAATCAAAACACCTTCAAATCAAACACAATTAGCTCTAGCAGCGAAACAGGAATAATACTATCTGAAGCAGTAGAAAATTCTTTCATTGAAAATATAATTGAATCTAACACAAAAGGTTTTGAAATTCTACAATCTAATTATACAAACCTAACAGGTAATGAGATAAAGTGGAATGACCAAATCGGAATTTATGTTTACTCAGATTCTCACTTTACAGAATTTACAAATAACAAATTGTATGGAAACAATCTTGGTCTAAAGTTAGACTCTTCAGACAACATTTTCAGAGAAAACTTATACTATAATAATTCAGTAAGAGAAGCCGTGCTGAACTTCGACAATAATACTTTTGCAAATGAGCTATTCGCAGGCGAAACTCTAGACAAATATCCAACAAGAGCTTCTTTCTTTGGAATAGAGGTTAATATTTCAGGAGTTAACGTTTCTATTCCAGATCCAAATGGCTATCGCAACATTAGCAAATATCTGAACATAACAGGCAACAGTTCTTCTTGGCTCTTCCTAAACATTAGCTATAACGATTCAGATCTAAATGGTATAGACGAAAGCACTTTGAGAATAGCCAAGTATAGTGGTGGGACTTGGGAAACTAATTGCTCTGTGTTTGCAAATAGCTGTGGAGTCGACACAGTCAATAACTATGTTTATGCAAACATAACAAACTTTGGAAGCATATTTGCTCCTCTAGGACAAATACAAGAAGCAGGCGTTTGTAATTGTAGCAGCTGTGACGATTGCAAGAATAAACTAAATGATCCTTCTTGCACAGAAGTCCGCCTGAACACGAGCATCTATAACCAAGCAAGAACTTGCATTGATAATCCTGCAAATTTCAGTAACAAGATTTTTGATTGCCAAGGACACATAATAGAAGGAAATAGTATAGATGAAAATTTGCCAGATGCAGGAATTTATATAGTTGGAAAAACAGGAAACACAATTAAAAATTGCATAATTACTAAATTTAGAATGGGAATTCTTTTATCTTCTTCCTCGAACAACAATGTCGTAACCAACATCACAGCGAATGATAACACTTATCATGGAATTCATTTATATTATTCCTCAAACAACACCATAACCAACAACACAGCGAATAATAACGGTAATTATGGAATTTTTTCATATTCTTCCTCAAACAACACTATAGCCAGCAACATAGCAAATAATAATTCTGAAGGAATTCTTTTAGAGTCTTCCTCAAACAACACCATAACCAACAACACAGCGAATATTAATAGTTATGGAATTCTTTTATCTTCTTCCTCGAACAACAATGTCGTAACCAACAACACAGCGAATAATAACTATTATTATGGAATCGCTTTATCTTATTCCTCAAATAACACAATTGAAAATAACGGAATTTTAAATAATAGTATTGGAATCTTCTCCGAACAATCAAATTCAACAATAAACAGGAATGTTGTCTGTGGAAATACACAATTAGACTTTAATTCAAGTGATTGGCTTTCAAGTTATGGAAGTAATAACACCTGTAGTAATCCTGATGGATGGAATGATACAGGCACAACTGGATGTACCTATCGATGCGGAGGAGCGCCGCAGCCTGCTTGCAACTTAACTGTGCTAATAAATGGCGCGCAAGTAAGTAACTTTACAAATGCTGGTGAGCCGTACAATGTAACTGTTCTTGTGGATCAAGGCGGAAGCCCAATTAACGCTTATGTCGCTATAGAGGAAAGCAATGGCTATTCAATTTTTGTTATGCCGCAATTCCAAGAAAGCAACATATCTGTTGGGATGCGAGGTGAAACATCTACCGGAGCTGATGGAATTGTGAGCTTTACAGCAGTTCCAACTGGAGGAATGGGAATTAACAGTGAAGCTATTGGGTCATATAATATAACTGTTAGGGCATACATCGACGAAGTTGAGTGTAACAACACAAGTTTAGAAGTTACATATCCGAATTTGCCAGAACCTTCTGGAAAAGTTAGCCCACCAAACATAGAAAATATTAGATACTTTAAAGACAAAGTTGCAATTGCATACTTAAGAATAAAAGATTGGTTGGCTGCGGGAGGGGGAGAAATAGTAAACTTAACAGTTTGGATGAATAATGGAAGCTATGAAAGCTCAATTGATTTATCTAATTTAACAGCAGGTAAGCCGTACGGCTTCAATGTGCGCGTGCTTTATGATTCTGATCCGGTAGCCAATGCAGAGGTATGTTTCGTAGAAAGAAATGGCTTTCCACCATTTATCCTACCGCAATATGTTGATTCAAATGTAAGCAATTATGCATATGGGTGTGGGAAAACAAATAGCAATGGAGAGCTCAATTTAACAATTGTACTAACTGGAGGTGTAGGAATAAACTCAGGTGCAATAGGTTCTTATGGTGCTTGGGTTGATGTAGTAGGGCTTGATATGGAAGGAGTGCGAGTTAACTTGGGATGTGGAAATAATTGTAATTTCCCAGAAGCCTCTGGGAGCACAACAACCATACCAAATCAAGAAAATATCAGATGGTTTAAAGATCAAATAGCAAAAGTTTATTTGAGAATAAGAGATTGGTTAGCGGGGTAAAATGAAAAAGTTTAAAAAAAGCAAAAAAGAAATAAATAAAGCAAAAATGGCCACTAAAATCTTGTTTTACGGATTGCTAATTATGCTCGGAATTTTGATTTTGCCTTCAGCTCACGCGGAAATACTCAACGCCAGTATAGTTAATGTGGATAATAATCAGCCGGTTAACATGTCTTACGAATCTTCGACAATGAAAGCTTATGTAGACAAAGCGGCAGGAAATCCTGATGTAACTTTGTTAGTTTGTATTTATGGGAAAACGCCAGTGCCACATCCACGTTCGCTACAAAACTTCATTTCTACTGAATATTCGAATTTAACTGGCTATTATGGCGGTTTCGTTTACAAAGTTGGCAATTACAGTGCCTTTCAACCGATTGCTGCAACGAGTACATCAAATTTAAGCGCCTTTTCTGAAATTGATGAGAGTAATTGTTTTAAAACTGAGGATACACTCAATTTCCTTTCTGATTATGCTGTTTACCCAGCATATGTCTATGCAGTAATATCAGATGATCAAAACATAGATTCTGGAGATACTTTCTTTTTAATTGACCAAACGAGCTGGCTAGTTGGCCGTTACGGCTTTAATGGCAAGTCCATCGGAGATATTTCTGGCGTACAACTTAGCTATAACCAAGATACTGGAAATGTCAGTGTTAATGTAACTAAAATAGAAGGTTGTACAAATGTAAGTGCGGGTTGCCCAACAAATGTAACAATTACCGTTAACAAGCCTTATTTGTTTGTAGCAATTTGTGACTTAAATGCAAGTAGCTATGTTGGCTATGATTGCTACGGCGCAAATCAAACATCTCCAGGCATTTTAAACTCTTTGTTTACTGGCGTAACAGGTCCGTCTGATAATGATATAATTATAAAATATTTGGTTGTAAATGGAATACCGCATCCATTTTGTATAGGACCGGATCTATCTGTCACTGGGCTTAGCATTTTACCGAATCCAACTTATCAAAGTCAAATTGTGACTCTAAATGCAACAGTTAAAAATGCAAATAACGTTAATGTATCGCACGCATTTAATGTTTCTTTTTGGAAGGACTACTCAGAATTTTTAGGAAATGTAACTATAGCTAGCTTAGGAGCAGGCCAAAGTACTAATGCAATTTTAAACGTCAATACAATTGGATGGCATTCTGGACTATATAACATAACTGCTAAGGTAGAAGATTCTAACTTTGGTGATTGTAATGATGGCAATGATAATTTCACTGCACAACTTCAAATTATGAAAACATATAATGTAACAATTTTAATTAATGGTACGGCCACAAAAACATTCCCGAGACCTGGAAGGCCATATAATGTTTCTGTTTTTGTTCAAGACTCTGATGGAAACACAAACTTACAAAACCTTACTTTGAAAATTGTTGAGAAAAACGGAATGAGTTTATTTGCTCCTGTACAAAGTTACACAGAAAATTCTGAAAAGAAAGGAGTGATTTCTTATTCAATTGCAGAGGTTAGAACAAATAGCAGCGGTGCAACAAGCTTTACGCTAATCCCTACTGGGAATAAGCTATACTCTTCAGAATACTCTTACTTAAACATCTCTGATTATGTAGGAAATTATAGTTTATACTTAGAGTTGTTTAATGGAAGTCAAAAATTGCAGTTGTACGATCCTGCAACAGGTAGCTTAGTAGATAGAATTAATTTAAGCCTCTCGAGCCATACAGTGTTAGACCCTTCAGATGCAGAAAGAAATAGTATTGAAGTTTACAATCATGATTCTGTTAGAAAAATAATAGAGCTATTTGTGCAAGTATTTGGAAATGTTCAAAAATGGATAAAAGGATAAAAATGGCAAGCTTGCTTAAAGTAGGATGCTTAGCAATAGTTTTGCTAAGCACGTTATTAGTGTCCGCAACAGCAACTATAACAACTGTAGAGCTAGTTGACGCAAGCAGTTCGAGCATAAACTTAAACTATGATAGCCAAACAGAAAGTTATGCAGATGGTTCTGTAGCAAATCCAAACGCTTTTGTAAAAATATGTGCGGATAATAGCGCAGATCTTTTGAATAAATTTATTGGCTTATGTTATAAAGTTGGAAATGAGAAACTTTTCTTGCACGTTTTGCCAGCGCAAATAACAACTCTTGATTCAAATAATTGTACTACTTTAGATGTAGATTTAAGCTTCTTAAATGCTCGCTATCCTGGAAATTTGACTTTAGTTCTTTCACAAACTTCCGACTTGAGCAATCCAAATTTTGAAGTGTTTAGTATTCCAGCATATTTGAATGGCTCTTTTATTTTACTTTACACTAAAGGCTCAGGAAAGATATCTGCTACTTTGCTAGAAGCGCGAGATCAAAGCGGTTCTAAAATAAATTATGTTGGAAATTACATTTTACTAGGACTTTTGAATTCTGCACAAAATGTTGAAGATGTAAAAAAGCTTAGTCCTGGCCAAAGCACAGATTTGAGCTGGTCTGGCGATCCAAATTTTAGCTTTAGCATAAATGGACTGCACTACAATCAAGGATCCTCAAACGTAATTTATTGCGGAGACAGTGTTTGTAGCGCGCCTTATGAAAATTCGCAAAGCTGTCCAGGAGATTGCGTCCCGCCACAGCCAACAGGAGCCGTCTTTGGCTATAGCCCGCCATTCGAATGTAAATGGCTAAGTACTTATGATGGCGAAGCAAGGCCTGATAAACCAATTACTTTGCTTTACTCGCATGATTGTACGCCTATAAGAAATGTTAAAATAGAGCTAAGTGCGCCTGTAATAAATGCAAGAATTTTGACAGTTGGAAATGAAAGTAACATTCCAGAGGTCAAACCTTATGGTGTGGTATTTGGCTATTTCAGCTTCGAGCACAGCATACCAAAAGAAAAAATTGCAAAAGTAACAATTCAATTCAAATTGCCAAAGTCTGCACTTTCAGCCAAAAATATGAGTGTAGACGATGTAAAATTGGAGCGCTATCAGCCACAAGCGAAGACTTGGATAGAATTGCCAACTAATTTTGTTTCAGAAGACACACAGTATTATTATTTCGAAGCAGCTTCGGATAGCCTGAGTACTTTTGCCATTATTGCATATAGACCTGTAACAGCCCCTGCCCCAACTCCAGCTCCAAAGCCTGAAGTACCTAAAGAAGAAGTGCAACCAGCCGTACAACCAGCAAAAGCTCCATTTATTCAAGCAACATTTATTTTGCTAGTTACAATTCTGATTTTAATCGGCGTTGGGTTTTACTTGCACAAGAGAGGAGCAGCTGTTGCTGTTGAAAAAGTTGCTCCTGCGCCAATAGCTCCAAAGCCAGAGATTCCGGCTGTTGAAGAGAAAAAAGTATTTGTACCAAAGCCGGAAGAGCGCGTGCCTGTAACGCCGGCACCATCTGTTACTTTACAAAGCTTGAAAGAGCTTGAACAAAGACTTGCCAAGATAAAACAAGAAATGCAGTCAAAAACAGAGGCCCAAGAAGCCCCAGAATTTACAAAGAAAGAAGAGGTTAAATTAAAAAAACCTAAAGTAAAGCGTGCCAAAGCTAAAAAGACCAAGGCCAAAAAACTGAAGTAAAGTTATTTAAAGTTATTTTGATTTGAGTTTTCGATGGAACCTAAAGAAGTAAAAGACATAGAGCTAAAAAAAGGCTTGAAAGTAGCTGACCTTGTAAAAAGCTTTAAAGAAGCAGGCGGTTTTACAGCAAAAAAGCTAGCAATTGGTGCAGAAATTTTAGAAAAAATGTTCAAAGATAAGGATTGTACTAGAATTTTATCTTTACCAGCAGCACCAATTTCAACAGGAATGCGAGGTGTTATCAAGGAACTAGTTGCTAAAAAGCTATTTGACATTGTAATAACAACTTGTGGCTTACTAGATCACGATTTGGCTAGAACTTGGAAACCCTACTTAGAAGGCGATTTTGCACTTGATGATGCTGAGCTGCACAAAAAAGGCTTATTTAGGCTTGGTAATGTAGTAATTCCAAGAGAATCTTACGCAGATATAATTGAAGAGAAAGTGCAAGCAGTTTTGGAACAATTAGCTAAAAAAGGCATAAACTCTATTTCTTCTTATGAGTTTGCTTGGGAACTTGGCAAATTTATGGAATCAGAACCGAACAAAGAAAGCTCAATTCTTTATTGGGCATGGAAAAACAAAATACCTATATTTGTGCCTGGGCTAACAGACGGCGCGGTTGGGAGCCAAATTTGGCTATTTTCGAATAAAAAACAATTCAAAATAGATCCATTGGCAGATGAGCAAAAACTTGCTGAGCTGGTTTTCGATGCTAAAAAATTAGGCGCGCTAATGATTGGTGGCGGTATTTCAAAACACCACACTATTTGGTGGGCTCAATTTAAATCTGGGCTAGATTATGCAGTTTATATAACAACTGCACCTGAATGGGATGGAAGCCTTTCCGGAGCCCAAACTCGTGAGGCAATTAGCTGGGGAAAGCTTAAAGAACGTGCACCGCATATAACAATAGAAGGGGAGGCAACAATACTGCTGCCATTGCTAATCGGTGCAGTATTGGACAACTTAGATGGCACACATAGTAGTTAAAATTGAAGAGGTACCAAAGCTAATTACAAAGCTTTATAGAGCAATAAATCGTGATTTGGTATGTGTTATAGATAAGAAAAGAAAAGCAGAATATGTTCTAATTTCAGTTTCAAATGAAAAAGTAAATGGTGTAGCAAAACTTTGCCACCAACATGAGCATGCTAGAAGGCTTGCTTTAGCTAAAAAATCTGGCAAGGAATTAAAAATCTAAAGTTTTTGTAAAAAATTGGAAATTTAGTGACACGTAAATTCTTTCTATTCGCACGAAAGCATTTGACTTTTTAAAAAGGACTTACTTCAACAAAAAGCCATGTTACTTATTAAACCTTAACTTGCTGTCACTTTGGCAACGCTTTTTACAAATTTTTCAGCGCGTGCACTAAAATATCTATAAAGAGTATTCATGCAGATTTAAGTTCACTGTAATAAAATATTTCTTTGTTATTTACAATTGCTAATTGTAAGCATGTATCCGAATACGGACTTTCGAGCTTTATTAGAAGATCTTTGAAATTTCTAATTATATCTGTCTTTTTATTTGAATCAATTTTAAGTTTCGATTCCAGACGCTCTGCCACACATGTATAATTTAATGGTAATGAGACGGGTAAGGAGATGGCGTAACCTTCGATCTCAAAAAAACGTATTTTTTCTCTATTAACCTCACAACTCCACAATCCTTCTGGATTCGCATAAAAAATAGTAGCTGAATTTAATTTAGGATTAGATTGTTTGTAGTACGCAAGCAAATAATCTTTAAATGTTTCAAAAGTTTCAAAACTATTAATTTCCAGAGGCATAATTCCTGCAAATCCGAGCACACATCTTTTCTCGGGAAATGCAAATACTTTTTGCATCTGAGTCTTACCTGTTAGTTTTTTAACGAGCGAGTCAGAAGCGATAATTACGTCTCTCGAATTTTTTAGAGCTAATAAAATAGTCATTTTCGATAAACCGCTATGATATCAATTTTTTTCTTTTCTAAAATTTCTCGTACCCTTGAAAAATCGTTGGTATTGTGAAATTTACATACGAAATAAATTCTATCGCCAATAACACTTTGTGTGAAAATGTTTTTTTCTAGTAATTTTACCAATCGTTTACTTATATTTTTGATGTCGCCTTTATTTGTTTTTGCTATCGGCACTGAAAAAATAATTGTATTTGGTGTGATACGTTGCCCAGTTAATTTGTTTAACAACATTTTTTGCTTACTTTATATGATACTCTAATACTTGCTTACTCTTCACATATAGCGTGCCATTAAATACATCGTAGTATTTTTTTTCGTACCTATTTTTAAATGCGTAATCTTTTAATATTAAATCCTCTAAAGATACCTTTGGTGCGTCTATGACTGCAACTAACATATCTACAAGTATGTTACCTGTGCTCGGCTCTATGGGTCCCCCCCACCATCATTTCCAAAAATAGCCGAAACTAATTCGATTCCCGCTTTCATTTTTGCATCACCCCCAACTTAGTAGACAATTAAATTTTATAAAATTTGTGCGATTTTAGAAGTTGAAGGAATTGATTAGAATACATTACTGCTGTTTAGAAGCGAGGAATTAAATTTTTAAAATTTATAATTAACAATTATTTATGAAAAGCGCACTTTATCAAAATATTTTGGGTCTTATGCCGCGTGTTTATGAGCAATTAAAAAAATCTGGAAATATTTTAGACAGAAATGAGCTTAAAGACTTAAAAACACATATTCTCCGCGGACAAAACTCTTTAGACAATTTGGAAAAAGTTATACGTTATTTTCATGCAGTAGGTATTATAGAGCAGCTAAAAATTGATGAAAGAAGTGGGACGTCAAAATCTATAGAAGAAGTTGTTTTATCTGGAAAAATTTATAATAATAATTTAAACATGACTTTTTTTGAAGAATTGGAAATAGGACAGTGGAGAGCACTTTATTTACTATCCGAAATTAAAATGAAGTGTTCGCAAAATTTTACTCTCCAAAAAGTTTACGCGCTTAAAGGTAGTCGTATAAATGCTGATTCCAAAGGACGAATTTTAAAGCAATTAGAATATCTCATAAACTTGGGCTTTTTAGAGAAAAATGGTGAAGAGTATTCTCTTTTAATAAATGATGCAGTTTTCTCTAAGTAGCTCTGACATTTTCGATTAAAAATTTCCAGGTGGCAGGCCAGCTGGCGGAGTTATCGGTGGGGCCGCAGGCCCAGCAGGCATTTGAGGACCTTGAGGACCTTCTGAAACGGGTGGTAGCTCTCCCAAATCTTTTAGCTCAGGCATTTCTCCAGCTTCGCTTTCCTCTGTTGGTGGTGCTGGTAATCCCCTGTCTATAAGCTCACCAATGGCATACCAAATTGGGAAAAATAGAGCTATTGCGCAAATAGTTACCGAATCTATTGAAATTATGCCGTAAACGATAGGTGTAAGAACTATCATGAAATAGGAAACTTCTCGAACTCTTCCAATATAATGAGCTATTTTCCTAGCCCTTGCGCATTCAACAATTATAAGTGCTGAGTAAATTAGTAAGAGAATGCAAAGCAAAATTTTTGAGAAAAAAGACATGCTTAGAGAGAAGTCATGAGAAAGCTGTCTTAGCCAATCTATACCAACCCAAAGTGTTACTACGCCATTTGTTATAGCATTTCCGAAGTCAGTTCCTTTTCGCTCTTGGAAATAATCGGTGGCGATCCAGTTTATGTAAATAGGTATTATTATCCACAAGAGTTCTGGATTTTTAATTGGAGAGATGAGTATTTGGCCAAATCTTACTACTACTGAAATTAGGAACTCTGTCAGAGGCATTTTAAGAAATAGCTACCTTTCTTAAAAAAGCTTGTTACTTTCACATAAAGGTAAAATTTATAATACGAAAATACATATTTTCGACATGGCTGAAAAAGAGCTTGTTTGTCCAAAATGCGGTTCTGCGGCACTAAGTGCTACGAAAAGTACAATACCAACATCGCGAGCGTGCAGAAGTAATATAAGGATTAAATGCTTGCACTGTGGAGCAGAATTTTCATTAGTAGAAGAGAAGTGATGTTAAAGCAAGTAATTTTGATTAGGACTGATTTGAAACTAAGCGAGGGAAAAGCAGCCGCACAAGTAGCTCACGCATCCCTTTTTGCAGCCTTAAAAGCTAAAAAGAAAGATTTGCAGGAGTGGATTTCGGAAGGTGCAAAGAAAATAGTTCTTCAAGTTAGTTCTGAGGAAGAACTTTTAAATTACTATAAAAAAGCGCAGGCTGTAAAATTTCCCTGTGCACTTATTTCAGATGCAGGACTTACCGAAGTACCTCCAGGTACAAAAACTTCTGTAGGAATTGGCCCTGCAGAAGAAAAGAAAATTGATAAAATTACTGGCAGTTTACCTTTATATTAGCTATTTTTAACTAGCCTGGCTTTTTTAATCCTATAAATTCCGTGATCATTCAGCCATACTTTTTCAGCTTCTTGAATTTCAATTCTCGACTTGAATAAAGGACCGTCCAGTACCATTGTTTCATATTCTCCGCCTTCTCCGTTTATGTTAATGCCAATTTTTGTTTTGAGCTCTTTTAACTCTGAAAGGGCTTGCTCATCTAAGGTTCTACCAAGCCAGCTTTCATTTAAACCGCCAGCAGAAACAGAAGTAAAAATTATTTTAAAATTGTTTTTTATAATCTCATTCAAATAAAGCTCGGGGTCAACGTGCCATAGAGGAGTTGTACTTCTAAGGCCTAAATCAGCACACATTGCTTCTAGCCTATACTGCTGGTATTTTGAAGCATTTGCACCAGATACTACAGCTTCAATTTGGTATTTTTTAATTGCTGTTTGTAGAGCTTTTTTAAGGTCTGCAAGCTCATTTTCTTTTAAACCCTTTGTTTTTTGGCATACAACAGGTATTCCAAGAGCTTTTGGGTGTAGTTTTTGTACCCAATCAATATTTGTTGCATGATACATAAAAGAATAGGGATTTTCAGATTTTAAGATTATAAGGCAGGCTATCTCTCTGCCTTGTTGCATTGCTCTCCACATCGAGAAAGTACTATCTTTTCCGCCAGTATAGAGTACTCCAACACGCATTTTACTTTATAGTACAATTAGAAATAAAAGGTTTTCTTATTCCCTCGGCGTTTTAAACCAAGTAAATTCCTTGTTAAGGAACTCATCAAAAGCAGCTTTACAAAAAATAAAGAGCTCCAATGCGCTTAAGTTTAACCAAAATGGTATGTAAGGTATAAAACTGGCTTTTTTGTATTTCACGAGTGCAGCTGCTGCAAAGATAGCATATATCATAACTATAATGTTGATGGGTATTAAAATTTCGAGAATTCTTGAGCTACTTAGGAACGGAAGGAATAGCCAACTTAAGCTTAGAGCTGTAGCAAATGGCGCAGCATAATAATGTATTCCTTGAGTAGCTAACCATAGTGATTGCTTGCGCATTCCTTGATATTTCTTAAATAGCCGAATTGCGCCTCTAGCCCACCTTTGTCTTTGACCAATAAACGCTGATAATGTTGATGGTTCTTGCAAATACACTATTGCATTAGACTCATAAATTGCTTTTAATTGTGGTTTAGCTAGCTTTAGCCTAAAAACGAGTTCACTATCTTCTAGCAACGTTTCGGTATCGAAGCCGCCTAGATCTTCTAAAATTTCTTTTCGTATGTAAAAATTGCCACCGTCTATATGAACATCTCGTTTAAATTTTGCTCTTAATTCTCGGACGAAATTGTAAATAGACATCTCGATTGCACAGGCTTTTGAAACCCAACTTTTGCAATTGTAGGAATAGTGAGGACCTACAACTGCGGCAACATCTGCTTTTTTGAAATTCCTAACCGCTGCTTTTATGGCATTTGGGCTTACTATTGCATCTGCATCGAAAACCGCAATTATTTCACCAGTTGTTAATGGTAGAGCTGCATTGAGAGCTTCTCCCTTGCATTTCCTTGGCTCTTTTTGTTCTAGAACTTTTACTCCTTTGAAGCTTCTGGCTATTTGGGCTGTTTTATCTTTGGAGCCGTCTACTATTACAAGGATTTCTAGCAAATTTTTGGGATAGCGTACTTTTTGTAAGCTGCTAAGTAGCCGGCCAATAACTTTTTCTTCGTCTCTAGCGGCAATTAAAATGCTCACTTTTGGCCACATAAGCAAAAATTTAAGACATGGTTTAAAAAGCTTATGAGTTAAGACTTTTGAGAAGAAATTTCCATAATGGGATATATTTTATAGACACGCCATCGCGCTTTTCAGCTTTTTCGATATCTTTTGTTACCACAACCAAATCTTTTAATTTTAATTTTTTAACCGCATTAATGTTCTTTTTGATGTCTGGTAGCTCCCCGTATTTAATCTCTATTGGCAGTTTGTTATAAATTATGTCTAATTCAAAATACTCTCGCCAAAAATATTTTGCGTTTAAATGGCAAATGACGGCATTTTCGACTATTTTGGACATTGAAGCTAAAATGTCCGCTTCGGAATCGAAAACTGCTAAAGAAAGTGTATGCGTAAACAAATAAAATTTCTTTAGCTTTCTTGTCATTGCAACTAAGCTTCCTCTAAAGTTGTGCAAGCTTTTTATTAAGTATGCTTTTTCTAAGTAGCTGATGTATTTCGAGACGGTTTGATAAGATATTTTTAGTGCGCTTGCAATGTTTTTATATTCAATGATGCTGCCCGGGTTCTTTGCGATCATATTAAATATTTCTTTTAGCAATTCTGGCTCTCCAACATCATAGATTTTTGGTATGTCGGAGAAAATAATTTTTTCAACTATGCTAGTAACGTATTTTTTGCACATTTCAAAATTGTTTTCTTCTAACAGTTCTGGAAATCCACCATACATTAGATATTTTGTTAGTTCTTTTTTAACAGTTAGTTGCTGCAATTTCAAATCTTTTAGCTCAATTCCTTTTAATCTTAGAAATTCTTTAAAGCTAAGGGGCTTTAGCTCAAATTCGAACAGTCTGCCTGCAAGACTTTCTTTTGCTTTTTTGATCTCTATAGAGGAAGAACCAGATACTATAAACTTGATATTTTTGTTTAAGTCGTAAAATCTTTTTAGAAAAATTTGCCAATCTTTGATGTGGTTTATTTCATCAAAAAATATGTAAACATCTTTTAGCTCTTGTCTTAGTATTTCATTTTCATACGTTGTAATCACACTTTCAATAATATTCGAATCTTTTGCTAAAAGTTCATCAAAGGAAAAATACATTATTCGCTTAGGCTCAACAGTTTTTAGCAAATGCGCTATTAATTGGAGCAATAAAATTGTTTTTCCAACTCTTCGCAGACCAACAATTGCAAGGATTTGTTTTTTGCTGATGTACTTTAGAATATCTTCGAAAAGGTCTCTCTTTTTGAGCCCTTCTATTGCCTCAATTTTTTTCCCTTCCCACCACGGATTTTGCCTTAGCATACGTTCTACTAATTCGACCATAGCTAATACTTTCAGCTTTGAAAATATAAAGATTTCGATTAATATAAAATTAAAAATGTATTAATCAAAATTAATCTAATTTTAAATCTGCGCCGGCCGGGATTCGAACCCGGGTCCCAGGCTTGGAGGGCCTGTGTCTTACCAGGCTGGACTACCGGCGCATAACTCTAAAAGCCCGTCTGATTTTAAAAGTTATTGCTTTTATTGCTCTTTTCGAAGAGAGAACGCCCCGGGGAGGATTTGAACCCCCGACCCCTTGCTTAGGAGGCAAGTGCTCTATCCAAACTGAGCTACCGGGGCTTATTAGAAATAGTAGCCTTGCTTTAAAAATAAAACGTTTACTTAAATTTTACTTAAGAAAATTTCTGAAAGCAAAAAAGCTCAAGAGGCTTAGCACAAGCATAACTATGCTAAAGATAAAAGTAAAATCACTACTCCCGCAATTATAAAGGTAAAACCAATTGTTAGCGTAATCGAATTGGCCATGGCTAGCTCGAATAAAAGCTAATTTCTTTTCCTTGAATAAGTGCATCTGAGAGAAGCTTGCCAAGCTTTGATTTTTTGTGTATTTTTACTTCTCTTGAACTTGGTACTGCAAGATCAATAATTTTTTCACCATTTATTGCTAAAGTAACACTGTGTACATGTGGCCTATAGAAATAAAAGCCAAAGTATTTTCTTGCTTCTTTCATTTTATAATCTAAGGCTTGAGTTTGCTTGCGCCTTTTCTCTCTTTTAATTGGTATTACTACTGTTTGCTCGCCATAAGAATATATTTCGAATTCGAGCTCTTTTGTTTCAAAATCTCTAACTTCCACAACAGGCCTTGCCAAATCAGCTTCTGTCATACCTGTTGGGACTTTTACAGCCATACTTAGCTCTAAGACTTTCGAAACTTTTCCATTTTCAATAAATATGACTGTATCAATTATTGATGGAAACATTCCTAACTCAATTCTACCTATAAATCTTTGCACAGCGTCGATTGGATTTGTAGCATGCACAACTCCAACTAAACCAATGCCGGCCAGTCTAAGATCTGCGTATAGTTTAAAGTCGTCTGTTACCCTCATTTCATCAAAAATTGTGAAATCAGGTCTTGTTAAAAGCAGAACATTATGAATATTTTCTTTAGAACCGAATGCTTTTGAGTATTGCGTAACTTCATCAGGTACTTGCAAATCTCTTGGACTTTCAATTGTTTTAACAATTTTATTCATTTTTAGGTATTCTTTTGCCAGTGCTGCTGCAAATGTAGTTTTTCCACTTCCCGGAGAACCAGAAATTAAGATTCCTTCAGCTTCGTGCGAAAAGCGCTCTATGAGTTCTTTTGGAAGGCCATAGTCTTTAAGCTCTAGGCTAACTAGCGGCTTTGTAGCAGTTAGCTCCCAGCCATCGGAAAAAGGCGGTCTTGTTACAATGATCCTATAGTTTTTGAATTGTATTATGTTTATTCCTGGCTCATTTAGCTCTATAAAGGCATTTTCAGTTAGTTTTGTTTTTTCTATTATGTCTGAAACGAGAAGTTTTATTTCATGCGCGCTAAATGGTTTTTCAGTTATGGGAACAAGTGCAAATTGTCCGGGCAAGCCATTTTTTGCCATCGGTATAGTGTTTTCTTTGAAATGAATCGACATTGTACTTTCATCAAAGTATTTTTCAATTTCTAATTGCCCTGTTTGTTTTACAGGAGTTATTAGCATTGTTGGAATCCCCATGGCTTCAGCAACAAGTGCCTGGACTCTATCAGCAGTTATGAGCTTGCCTTTGTTCTGCGCAGCTAGCTCCCTTATAAGATCATCGATTGCGCCGGCTCTAGCACCTTTTATATAAGCCTCTGTCGGCTTAGTACCGCCGTATTCGAGAGAAATTTTCTTTTCGGCTGCAAGTTCTCTTAACTCTTTTATTTCTTCTAGACCGAGGAAACCTTCAGTTTGATTTGTGTTTGCTTGGTGTTCGAGTTCTGCAAGAACTGCCAGCGGTATAATTACTTTTCCTTTTAACTTTCCTTCTCTAATCATTTTGCTTATTAGCTTTTCAATTATAACTGATGTATCCGGAACAAATATCTCTTCTTTCGCCATAGCTCACCTTTGCGCTTTATAATAGTCTAAAAAAGCCTTTACAGCTTTATAAACATTTAGAGCTTCTTCTTTTGTGACAAAGGGTTTTATTGAAAGTTTCCAAAGTTTCAGAAAATCTTCAGAAAATTTTTTCTCAACATCATTTCCAGTGCTTAATTTTTGGCTAGCTAAAATCGGACTAACAGAGGCATAACTAGGTAGCTTTAAGTAAATGTGAACTAATTTGTTTGCGGCTCTGAGTAGCTGTTTTACCGCTGCTTCTGAGTATGGAGGGTCGTGATTAATTAAGAAATCAGCGTATTTTAGCTTATCTTCAATTTCGCTTATCTCAGACATTTTGCCTCGTTAGAATTATGTTTGAGCAATCCGAAATAAATTTTTTGGTAAGCAAAAGATATCTTTTTATTAAATTTATGTCTAAAATAGTTATTTTTTCAAAACCTGAGAGCGAAAGAATGTACTTTTCACCACGCTTAAATCGAATGTTTGATTCTAGGTCTGCTCTTTGGAGCTCGAAGAGCTTTTGTAAGAGTCTGAAATATTTTGGGTCTAACTTATATTTTTGTTCAAGCTCTTTGTAGGCATAAAGTTCTGAAAAAGGATTATTTCCTGCTGGTTTTTTATCGAATTCTAATAAACTTTTAAGGCATAGCTTTGCTGCACTAGTTATGTGCGATAAAATTGAAAGTAAGAATTTTGTTTCATTGACTAGGGGAAATGTTACAAAACACATGTGATCTGCCATTTCAATTTCTTTTTTTGCTTGAGCGAGCAGATCTTTGTACATGGCATAATTAAGAAGTTTAAAAATAATAACTTTTTGGCTAATAAGAAATTTTTTATATAGGGCTTTTTACTTTTAAAAATGGCCAATTTGATTTGTGTCTTTTGCAAGAAGAAAATAGAGGACGATAGGCTAGAAATTTTTGTACCAGGACGTCTTTGGGGAATAAAGCATGGTTGGTCAACAGCTCACGAATGTGGGCATGAATCTGTTTTTGAAATCGGACCAGATTCTAAATATTCTACATTTGTGATTGACCCAAGCGATAAGACTGCAATGCTAATCGCAAAGTACGGCTTTTCTGCTTGGAAAGGAAAAGAAGTTTTCCACTATTTGGTTTTAGGGGCAGAATCTAAAGAATACTTCAAAAAAATTTTAGCTGAGCTCTTTGAAGAAGTTGATCGGATTTTAGCTTCTGGAATTCCTTACCCAGAGGAAAAGGCTGAGCTAATAATAAAAGATAAATTTGGACCGTACAGAGAGTACATAAAGCTTTGTTCTAAAGAAGCAAAGGCAAAGCGAGCTTGGGAGCCGGAGTTGGTTTGAATGGTTTGTTTTGTTGGGATAGACCTTGCAGCATCTATGCATAGGCCAACAGGTATTGCAGCTCTTTGCAATGGCAAAATTTTTGCAAAAATAGTTTACACCGAAAAGGAAATTCTCGATTTCGTTTTAGAGCATAAACCCACTTTAATTGCAATAGATGCGCCTTTGACAGAGCCGCTTAGCGGTTCTGTACGCCAAGCTGAAAAGCTATTAGCACTTTTAGGAATTAGAACTTTTCCGATAAAGGGCTTTGAGGGTATGGAACTGCTTTTAAAACGAGCAAAAAGACTTATACGAGAATTTGATAAAGTTGGTTTAAATTATATAGAAACCTTTCCTTCGCCACTAAGGCCTAAATTCAAAACTAAAAGTAAAAATCCGCACATAAGAGATGCAATAATTTGTGCAAATGTTGCAAAATTGCATTTTGAAAAAAAGACAATAGGTTATGGCGAAAAGAAAGAAGGACTAATATTTTTGCCTGCTTAATTTTGGCTTTTGAGGTTTACTTATTTTCAATTCTTGGTGCCAAGATAAACGAAATTTGTGCTTTGTTTAAGCTTCTAAAGTCTAGTTTTAATGGATAATCATTTGAAAATTGGACTGCTACAGTTTCTGCAATCGAAGCTGCACGAGCCATTTTTTTAAGATACTCTACGGAATATGTTGCTCTAACAGAATCCGCAGAAGCTATTTGAATTAGCGGATCCGAACCTTTTGTTAGTTCAATTTGGACTTTTGAGCCTATATCTCCCGCGCTAATTGTGAACACATTTTTATTGGATTCAAAAGTTACTGCATCGCTAGCGATGGCAACATCATCAATGTAATCTCTAAACTCTGTAGCATCAAGTTCGATCGTAGACATGAACTCTAAACTTGGAACTTTTCGCTCTTTTCCTTCTCTTTCTAAAAGAGGTATGAAAAAGTTTTTTGTAGATTTGCTAGAAATTGTTACTTTTAGCCTGTTTTTCTCTAAAGATAGGCTAATCGAATCGGTTGGTTTTGCTCTTTTTACAACTTGCTTTAGAGCATCTAAATTTATGGTAATATCTGTTGGTTGTTCTACTTTATATTCGACAAATGCGGATGGTAATATATTTAGCACTACCATTGCAATGTTTGCAGGGTCTAGCGCAAGCAACTTTATACCTTCTTTTTGAAAACTAAAAGAAGCCTCTGTTATGAAGTCTGATAGAATCGATGTTATGCTTACCAATAGACGTGGCTCAGCCAATTTCGCACTGAACATAAAATAATTTCAAGAAATGCGCTTTAAAATGTTTTGTTTTGGCAGCTATATAATTACCAAACCCTTCCTTTAAAGTACCTTGTATATGCAATATCTATTATTGCAATGCCGAATATTATTGCAAAAGCCCATAGAGTTGCGGGCCATGCAAATGATACTGCCGCGAGCACCACTAGTACTATAGCATAAATAAACCACCTTAAGATATCGAATTCAGTTTCGCGCATTTTGAGCCTTTATGGGGTCGGCGCCGGAGGTGTTGCAGGAGCCGAACAAATTAAGTTTTGTATAAAAGATTGATCTCTTAAGAAATATACTAATGCAAAGCCAATCGCTATTCCCATTATTATAATAAAGATATCTGTTGCACCCCACATATGCATCCCTTGTCCTTTTTTATTTATTGTGGCCATGTTTTAATTTAAAAGGAAGAATTTATAAATATTACGCTCTTTTTAAAAATATGCTACTTGGCCTAACAGGAGCAATTTTGGTCGGGGCGTCCTTTTTGATAGGCCTTTTACTCTATCGTTTTTGTTCAGAGGAAATAATCTCCTTTAAAGCTAAAATCGGCAAAATTCCGAACTACTTGTTCTTAATTAGCGCATTACTTGCAGGAGTGCTTTTTTGTTTAAGTTTAGAAAAGAGTTATTTCATTGATGTTTGCGTGGCACTTATATTTTTAGGGCTAGCTTTTGGCTCTTTAAGCTCGGATGCAGAGCTAAAACGCTCTTTTAAGTTTGCTTTTGCCCAAGCAGCCATTTTTTGGGCAATAGCTCTTTGCTACTTGCTTTTAAAAAATATTTTTTTGTAGAGCTCTAAGTCAATTTTGCTAAAGTCTTGAACTATTTCGCCCAAAATTTCGATTTCGTCTCCAGCAGACCAAACTTTTCCGAGAACTCGCACAATTTGGCCTTCCTTGTATTTTTGGCAATCTGCAGGATTATTTAGCAAAACCAAAATGCTTGCCTCGCCATCATCAATAATAATCGAACCAATGTCTGTGTTTCTTTGCACGATTGTGCCAACAATTGCAACTCTGCCCATACTTGAGTTTATTTTAGAAATTGGAACTGGAATTGCTGGTGCTCTACGAAGTACTTTTTTCTCTTCTGCTTCAGGAGAGCTTTGGCCTGGCAAGTCGTCCATGTTTCAATTTATTAAGTCCTTTTTAAAACAATTTTGGAATTAAAGAAAACAAATTAACCTAATTTTCTCCAAGTATGTTTGCATCTTGTGCATCTGAAGAATTGTGTTTCTGGCTCGTCTTCACCTTCCAGGACTTGTTGCATCCACCAATAAGCAGTTTTATTTCCGCATTTCGGGCACTCTGCATCTACAATCGGAAATGTGCCTTCTATATCTTTTGCAACTTTTTTAATTGGTTTTGCATGTGGCGAAGCCAGTTTTTCTTTTATTACTTCACTTTCGGTGCTTTTTATTTTAACTTTTGTTCCACATTTCGGACATACGAAGAACTTTTTCTTTGGCAACATCAAAGTTTTGCATTTTGGGCAAAATTCCATTTTAGTATTTCCTCCACCTATATCCGCATTTTTTACAAATAAAGAATTGAGTTTCGGGCTCGTCAGCAGCCCTTGTTTGTTGTGTGAACCAAAAAGCCTCTTTGTGTCCACATTTAGGGCATTCTACAGCAACAGTCGGCATTGTTTCGGTTAGTTCTTTTTCTTCCACCTTTTCTTCTACTTTGGCTTTTTTCTTGCTTATAAGCTCTTTTTCTTCAGTAGGTGCTAGCTCTTCATAACCACAGCTAGGGCACCTATATTTGCCATTAACTGGTACGAGCAATGTCTTGCATTTTGGGCAAAAGCGCATCTCTTTTCTTAGTTTTTACAAATTTAAAAAGTTTACTTAGTAGGGTAGAATGTAAAAAGATACCTTGGCAGTCTCTTTTCCATAGAAATAAGTAGTGAGAAATGTTGTAGCACGACCTTTTATTATCTGTTTTTCCTTTTCAATATCCCTGACTGCAAACACGCCACCAATTTCTGGAGTTCCTACGTATATAGCCTCGATGAAATCCCTACATTTTTTAATATTTGCGTAGTATTCCTTAAGCGTGTTTAGTTCCTCAATAACTTTTTCTTTGTTTTCTGGGTATGTGCCAAGAACTCTTTCTAATCTAGAAAGTGCATGCCTCGTTACTCCAATCTCTAAACACAAGTCCATTTTATTATTGCATCGATTTTACTTTATTTAGTAGCTCGACAAAGCCAACTTTAACCCAGCCCAAGTATGGAATTCTTAAAATGGTTTTGCCCGATATTTGTTCTTTAAAAACAGCTTTTTCAAAACCGAGCTGAGCATAATTAGCATCACCTTTTGTCGTATAAACTCCATCACTTATATTTACAACTCTATGAATTATTGGTTCTGGCTGTCCTGGTATTGTATAAACAATGACATCTCCCATAGAAATGTTTCCAGACTTTACAACAAAAATATCTCCTTTTTTAAAGCCGTCTTTGTAAGGAAAGCTCTCAAACATCTCTTTCGTTATGTTTCTTTCTAAATACCAATCTTTGTTTTCTTCCCACCAACTTTCGAAATCTTGGCCGTGGTGGTCCATTGAGCTAGAAACAACAACCACAAAAGGAAATTTTGTACCTAAAATAAAGCCTGCAGCAGGCAATATAATAAATTTGCTTATTAAGAGTATTAGCAAAATATCTGCCAAAAGTGAAGCGAAGCTATCTTCGTGAGCTAGAAAATGCCAAACTTTGCCTAAAATCGTTGGGTGTGCATCATAGCAGTGCTCCGGTTTTTTCTTAAAAAGCTCTTTGAGGTCCATTAAGCCCTCCCTTTGCTTTCGCCTAGCACAATTCCTTGTCCGATAATATGTGCTATCCTTATTGGTTCTGGTATTGCGCTATGCTTTATTGTTAATTTAAGAATACCTCGCACAGTTTCTTCGCTGGCCCCACAAAATTGAAAATATATTTTTGTGGGTTTAGCTAGCTGTTTTGTTTTGGCTAAATATTCTTTCACTTCACCAGCTTTTTGAATTAATTCCCAGCGTTCACTATAATCGCTAAATTTCTTTAAAGCTTTTTGAATGGCTGAATAATTTGGTTTTTTTCGCGTAACAACAATAACTGGGCAGCCAAGGCTTTCTGAAAGCTTATGAATATCTATTATATTAAATCCTGCTAAAGCAATCCCATCTAGCATAATTGCTCGCAAAGTTCCTAGAATTCTGGAGTTTCGAACCATTTGGGCAATTTTGTCTGTGCTATCTCTACCGTCTAGCTCAACAAAAGTACTTATTAAGTTATCCAAGTAATCCCCGCCTCTAAATAGTACACCTACGACAAGTACTTTGTTGCTTTGGCCTTTATAATGAGGCGAATCGTCTATTCCAAGAATTCTAATTTGTGGTTTTAGCATTTATTTTTTCAGCTCTTTTTTAAGCTGTTCTAAATTTTTAATTAGTGAATCAATGGCAGCATTCCAAACTTTTTTCGCATCTTTGCCATTTGTTCTCAAAATAAAAATTGGCTTTCCAATTTCAGGATGATCTAAGCTGTAACTTGCAAGCTCTACACCTTCTTGTTCCCAAAGAGCTTCTTTTAGAGCATTTAGTAGCCCATAATCTATTTGCTCAAATTGTACTTCTAGCCAATCTTTTTCGTCTTTAATTATCTTGAATTCCATGGTAAAATTGCAAGGGAGCTATTTATAAACATATCGCATTAGGTCTAAGGCATTAACAAATGGTTTGCTAAAAAAGTCATCTGCAAGCCTTGGGCATGCAGTGTTAACCCATGCATCTATTGTCATAAAGTTTTGAAGTTCTGAATCTAAGATGTTATCGCAAATAAACAAGTATACTTTTTTGCCTTTAGCTTCTAACAGTTCTTTAATTTTTTTAGCTTGAGCTTGAAGCTCTCTTTGGCCAGGTTTTGTTGAGACTAAAATTCCTATTTTGTTTGCGCCTTCAAATTTTGCCAAAGTTTGGATTTTTCTTTTTACAAACTTTTGTTTTTCATCTTCGGATAAAGCTTTGAGTTCTTTTGTAAAAGGATTTAAAATTAGTACTGGTTTAGATGTTTGGGCAGCAATACCTAGCGGGTGGAATGTCCCAGTTCCTATGTAAAGAAAAGCATCTACTTCGTTCTCAATTGATTGTGCTGCAGAAACGTCACAGCCAAGTATTTGGCCAGGTTTTATTGCTGTGGCTTTAGGCTTTCCAATTTTTACTTCATATCCTTTTTCTTCAAGAGCGCTTTTGAGCTCTTTTAAGTAAGAGATAAATTGTGCTGTTGTGCAAAGCCCTATTTTCTTAAAGGGAATTTGAACCCCTTCCAAAATTTCCCTGGGTTCGAGCTTTGCTTTTACAGGTATAAATAGCACTTTCATGGCTTAAAAGTAAAAAAGAAATTTAAAAAGCCTATGGCAGCACTTCATCAATTGCAGATTCGTCCCAGCCAGCCTTTAGCAGCTCTTCTCTAATTTGCTCAGGTGTATGTCCTTCATCAAGTTCCTCTTTTACATAAGCTCTTAGTTTTTCTATATCTTCTGTTGGCTTTAGCACGCCACTTTCTTTTGCATGAGATCTTACGTGTTCTGAAGTGTACTTTGCCAATATGTCATTGACAACTCCTTCAGGCCAATCAGCAGATATAAGTGCAGTCTTTATTTGTGCCGGCGTGAATCCCATGTCTAAGCATTTCTTTACATAGCGCTCTGCTTGTCTTCTCTCTGCAATTGGAACATTTACGCCATGCTGCTCAGCTAGACCAGCAAGTTGCTCTTGTGTTTCCGCAATGTCTGAAAGTGCACCTTTGACGTGCTCTTCTGGCCAACCAGCTTCTCTAAACTGAGAAGCCACTTCAGATGGGC